>Ga0256832_1000289_pt1 | contig 31848 bp, 34 predicted proteins | sample 134614metaG_FD_190534 | JGI IMG/M metagenome (GOLD analysis project Ga0256832, IMG submission 190534) | Hydrothermal vent microbial communities from Lau Basin, Pacific Ocean - 134-614 | ecosystem: Environmental > Aquatic > Marine > Hydrothermal vents | place: Pacific Ocean: Lau Basin | collected...
CCGCTGATCGCGAAAATTTCATCCGTGCCAGCACGGCGCCCATTCTCGTTTTCGATATTCCGCTTCTGTTCGAGAAGGGAAGCGAAGGGGCATTCGATGCGGTCGCCGTTGTCAGCGCCCCGGAAGAGGAGCAGCGCCGACGGGTGCTTTCCCGCCCCGGCATGAGCGAGGAAACCTTGCAGAAGATCCTTTCCCGCCAGATGCCGGATGCAGAAAAGCGCCGGCGGGCCGATCATGTTATCATCACGGACACACCGGAAAATGCCGCGCGCCAGGTGCGCGCGCTCCTCGAAGAGATCAGGGAGAAGCTGGCCGATGCGTGAGATCGTGCTTGATACGGAAACCACGGGCTTCGAGCCGGAAAGCGGCGATCGCATCGTCGAGATCGGTGCGCTCGAGCTGTGGAATCACATGCCCACCGGGAAGACCTATCACCAATATATCAACCCCGAACGCCCCATGCCCCAATCGGCCTTCGAGGTGCACGGGCTGGGGGATGAATTTCTGGCCGACAAGCCCGTTTTCGCCGCAATCGCAAGCGATTTTCTCGATTTCATCAAGGACGCGCCGCTCGTCATCCACAACGCATCCTTTGACATGAAATTCATCAATGCCGAGCTTGGCTGGATCGGGATCGAGCCTCTGCCCATGTCGCGCGCCATCGATACATTGGCAATCGCGCGGCGCAAATTCCCCGGCTCCCCGGCTTCGCTGGATGCGCTTTGCCGCCGCTTCGGCATAGACAATTCCGCCCGCACACTCCACGGCGCGCTTCTGGATGCCCAGATCCTTGCCGAGGTTTATCTTGAGTTGATCGGCGGGCGGCAGCCGGATTTCGGGCTCTCGCATTCGCCGCAGGGAGATACCGCCTCAGGCAGTGAACCCGGCCGGCAGACCGCCCCCCAGCGCCCTGCCCTCCTTGCGCCGCGCATTACCTCTGAAGAAGCCGCGGCGCATAGGGCGTTCATAGAGGCGCTGGGCCCGGATGCGCTCTGGCACAGGTTCGATTAGGAAACGGGCTTGTCTTTCGCCTCTTCCTGCGCGCGGCGCTGAAGCTCGGTGCGATAGAGCGCCAGAAAATCGATGTTTTCGAGATTGAGCGCCGGGAAGCCGCCATCGCGGGTGATATCGCCAACGATGCGCCGCACATAGGGAAACAGCATCCGCGGGCATTCGATCAGCAGGAAGGGGTGCATCTGATCTTCAGGCACGTTCTCGATATGGAAGATCCCGCCATATTCGAGCTCGAGGATGAAAAGCGGGTCACCGCTCTCCTTGTTCTTCGAAGTGATGTTGAATTTCATGATCACTTCATACTGATGCTCGACAGAACGCTTGCGGGCATCGAGATTGACCTGCACCTCGATCTCGGGCGTAACCTCCCCGCCCACACCCTTCTGCGCTACGATATTCTCGAACGAGAGATCGCGGATATATTGCGCCAGCACCTGCATCTTGATCTGCTGGGGCTGTTGATCCTGCGGTTTTTCGCCATTGTCGGCCATTGTTGCATTCTCCTGAAAAACGGTTCGGTATTCTCTAGCAGGTCACCAGGTGAGGCTCAATGCCTGCCGCTGTGGCCGATGCCACGCCGCGCCGGGTGGATTTCCTCGTAGTCCGCATCGATGATGTCATCATTCTCGAAAGGCTCGGGCGCAGGTCCGCTGCTTACGGTAAAGCTCCGCACATGCACCCTGGCTTTCATGTAGCGGAAAACGGCTTTGCGAACGGGCGGCAGCAGCAGAAGAAGCCCGATCGTATCGGTGAAGAAGCCCGGTGTGAGCAGAAGCGCGCCGGCGAAGATGATCATGGCGCCATCCGCCAGAGGCTCGCTCGGATCTTCAAGGCGTTCCATGGATTGGCGCAGCCGCATGAGCGCATTCGCCCCTTGCGTTCGCATCAGAAGCGTGCCGGTGAAAGCTGTGATCACGACGATTGCAAGGGTCGGCCAGAGGCCGATCAGCCCGCCCACCTTGATGAACAGCGCAATCTCGATCAGCGGAACCGCGACGAAAAGCAGAAAGAGCCACATGATATTCCCCCATCGGCCGGCCGGAAGGTGGACTTGCCCCCCGCTTACCCCTACATATGTGCTGATCACGCCGGTTTCCATCCTCAACGCCGCCACGGGAGTTAAATGAACGATATCATGGTTCAGATCATTGTTCTTGCTGGAATCCTCCTCTTTCTCGTCCTGAAGCTCCGCTCCGTGCTCGGAACACGCGAAGGATTCGAAAAACCGAGGGTGGAATGGGAGGCGCCGCGGCGCAACGGGCCCGATCTCGAGGTGATCGAAGGCGGGGTGGATGCGGATATTACCGATCATGTGCCAGCCGGCAGCAAGGCCGCCAAGGCCCTGGCGGAAATGAAGAAGATCGAGCCGGAATTCAACGTGACGGAATTTCTCCAGGGCGCGCGCGGCGCCTATGAGATGATCCTCATGGCTTTCGAGAACGGGGATCTGGAATCGGTCGTGCCTTTCCTTTCCAAGGATGTTTACGAGGCTTTTGCCAGCGTGATCGACGAGCGCGAGGAAAAGGGGCTGAATGTGGAGGCCACCTTCGTGGGCCTGCGCGAAATGGAGCTGAAGGACGCCGATTTCGATCCGAAAACACGCGAAGCCGAAATCACGGTGAAATTCGTCGGCGAGCTGACAAGCGTCGTGCGCGATCGCGATGGCGAGATCATCGAGGGCAATCCCGAAGAAATCCACCGTCAGAAGGATGTCTGGACATTTGCCCGCATCATGGGATCCGACGATCCCAACTGGAAGCTGGTGGCAACGGACGGATGAAACATGGGGTGCTGGCGCTTTTCTGTGCTGCGGGCCTTGCCATGACGGGGCCCGGCAATTGCGCCGGCGTGACCCATGAAATGCTGAGCTTCGACGATCTCGCTGGATGGGCCGAAGACGATCACGAGGCGGCGCTTGCAACCTTCGTGAAAACCTGCCCGACCCTGCGCGATCCCGATTGGAAGGCCCTTTGCGCGCTGGCGAAAACCGGCCCTGAGGCCCGCAGGTTCTTCGAGCTTCTCTTTCGCCCCGTCATGGTGAGCGATGGAAGCCCGGCCCTCTTCACAGGCTATTTCGAGCCGGAGCTTCGCGGCGCGCTCAGGAAAACCACGCGCTACCGCTACCCGATCTATGCCCGCCCGCCCGAACTCACGGATGGCGAACCCTGGCTCACACGCCGCGAGATCGAGGAAAGCCGCGTGCTCGAAGGCCGCGGCCTCGAAATTGCCTGGGTCGAGGATCCGGTTGATATCTTCTTTCTCCAGATCCAGGGATCGGGGCGGATCCGGCTGCCGGACGGCAAGACGATCAGGATCGGTTATGCGGGCTCCAACGGGCGCAATTACCGCTCGATCGGGCAGGAACTCATACGCAGAGGCATCTATTCCGAACATCAGGTATCCGCCCAGGTGATCCGCAACTGGGTGCGGCGCAATCCCGAGGCGGGCAGAGAGCTTCTGCACACCAATCCATCCTTCGTGTTCTTCCGCAGGATTAAGGGGCTCGGTGGCGGCGAGGGCCCGATCGGGGCCATGAATCGCCCCGTGACGGCGGGGCGGACCATCGCCGTCGATCCCCGCTTCGTTCCGCTCGGCGCGCCTGTCTGGATCGAGAAGGAAGGCGCCGAGCCGATGCACAGGCTCATGATCGCCCAGGATACAGGATCGGCGATCAAGGGCGCGCAACGGGCCGACATCTTTTTCGGAACAGGCCCGGTGGCGGGGAAAAAGGCCGGGAAGGTGCGCGATGGCGGGCGGATGATCGTGCTGCTGCCCATTGAGCACGCCTTTGCGCTCGTTCCGCTCGGGGAGGCGGGATGAGCCGGCGAAGGCGCGGATTGAAGCCCGAGGAAGAGGCGCTCTGGCGGCGGATCGCCGAGCAGGCCACTCCGCTCTTGCCAAAGCGCGCGCAAAAGCCGCTTCGCGAACAGCCCGCAAAGCCGGCAAAACCAGCTGCCGGAGATGCGGCCCCCCGCCCCCTCCCCGGCTTTGAGATCGGGGAAAAGGCGGGAGAAACGGCGTGGAGCAGCCCTGTCATTGCGGATGACCCCCGCCCTTCCCTCCGGATGAGCAGGAAAGCGCATGGCCGGATGATGCGCGGCAAGATGCGCCCCGAAGGGCGGATCGATCTTCATGGGATGACCCTCGCCGAGGCGCATCCGGCGCTCACGGGTTTCATCATGTCATCCCATGCGGCGCAAAAAAGGCTGGTGCTGGTGATCACCGGCAAGGGGCGCGCGCGCGAGGATGAAGGCCCGATCCCTGCGCGGCGCGGGATCCTGCGCCATCATGTGCCGCAATGGCTCGCTGCCGGGCCGCTTTCAAGCCTGATCCTGGAGGTGCGCCCGGCTCATCCCCGCCATGGAGGAGAAGGGGCTTTCTACGTATATTTGCGCCGGCACCGGCAGGGCGGATAGCATCGCCCCAATGGCAAGAAGCCGTGGCATGAAGCCGAGGAAGAGATCATGGAGAAGAAGCAGGGCAACCCGGCGGTTGTTGTGGTTACGACAACATCCGGCGAAGAAGAGGCAAGGGCCATCGCGCGCGCGGCGGTGGAGCAGAAGCTCGCCGCCTGTGTGCATATCGACAGGATAAGCAGCGTCTATTTCTGGGAAGGCGCCGTGCAGGAAGAGGCCGAGTTTCGCCTGGCCTTCAAAACCACCTCTGCCACTGCCGACGAATTGATGAAAATGATCGGCGTGATGCACAGCTACGACGTGCCGGCTCTCTATTGCCTCCCCGTTACCGGCGGAAGCGAAAGCTATCTCGAATGGGTCCGGGAGAATACCGAAGGCGGAAGGCGGGGCGGTTCAGGGTGAGGCTGCCGCCATTGGCGTCAGGATGATCTGGGTTGCGTTGCGCACCGTCAGAATGGTGCCTGGCAGCAGACCCGGGCGGGCCGGGCGCCCATGCTGAAGGGCCGCATCAAGCTCGCGGATATTGGCGAGGATGCGGATGAGCGCTGGTGAGGTTGCCGGAGTGAAATGGCCGACCAGTCCCTTGGTGAATTTGCTCACGTCAAAGAGTGTCACCTTCAGCTCGGCCAGGGCACGCACATCGGACACGGAGCCGAGCCTCTCCTTCTGGCCGGTGATGGCGGCAGAGAGGCGCAGTGCGCGATCGCGCCTGGAGGTGAAGATGAGGAAGGGCTGAGGCAGGCGCGAGATGCGGCGCACCTGCTGGCGGAACAGATCCAGATCTATATCGGGCGAGATCAGGACGACCCCACCGATCCGCTGCACCAGGTGATGCCGGCGGCCGATCTCCATCTGCCGCAGGGTTTCCATGAGAAGCAGGGATCCCATGGAATGGCCAACAAGCAGGATCCTTTCGGAGCCCGCAAGCTCGGCCGCTTCTATCAGATCCTCAAGCCCGTCACGCGCAAACAGCATGCTGTCGCGGTCATATCCGTATCCGAACGGATTGCCGGCGCTTGGCCAGGAATAATGGATCGCCACCCCGGGCAGGCCGAAATCCTGTTTCATCTGCGCCATCCGGTAGAGGCCTTCGGCGAAATTGTTGTTGAAACCGTGGATATAGATGACAGCTTCCCGCTCACCGCGCGGAAGGGCGTGGAGATCTTTCCTGAGTCCGGCAATAAATGCCTTCCGTGACGGATAGAGCACCGCTGCCGTGGCGAGAAAGTCATGCGCCGGATCGGGCCTGCCGCGGGGCCATTCGATGCGGCCGGGCCGGTGCGCGGGCGGGATGGAAAGCTCGAACATCCCATATGTGGGCCTCGGGCTGCGCCCCGGCCCAAACAGCGCGCGCGGATCACGTTCGCGGGTGGTGGAAAAATGGATCCGCTGGATCTTTCCGACGGTTTCCGCCTCAGGCGCAAAGACAATCACCCCGCGCGGTGTGCAGGCGGCCACAAGGGCCACCATCACGAACGCGCGCAGGATGAACAGACCTTTCAAGAGATCCTCTCCTTTCCCCGCGCCACTCGCCGCTGCGGCAGAAGCCGGTTACACGCCGGCCTCCACGATGGCCTCGGCCAGGATCGGCACGGTTTTCGCATTCAGCCCGGCGATATTCATGCGGCTGTCGCCCACCATGTAGATGCCGTGGCTTTCACGCATTTTCGCCACCTGTTCGGGCGTGGCGCCAATGCGCGAGAACATCCCCCGGTGGCGGGCCAGAAAATCGAAGCGGTCGGAATTGGTGCGCTGGCGCAGTTCGTCCGCCAATTGCTGGCGGATCGCCAGCATGCCTTCGCGCATCCCCTCAAGCTCTTCCTGCCAGTCGCCGCGCAGGGAATCGTCACCCAGGATGGTGCTGACGATACGCGCGCCGTGATCGGGCGGGAAGGAATAGTTCTGCCGATTGAGATGATTGAGCATCCCCTGGGCCAGCGGCTTTTCCTTGCTGCTCTGCGTCTGCACCATAAGGAGGCCGGTGCGCTCACGGTAGATGCCGAAATTCTTCGAGCAGCTTGCCGCGATCAGCACCTCTGGCATGTTTTCGCACACAAGCCGCGTGCCGAGCGCATCTTCCTCCAGCCCGTCGCCGAAGCCCTGATAGGCGATGTCGATCATCGGCACCGCGCCGCGCTCCGTCATAAGCGCGATGGTTTCCTTCCACTGATCGGCGGTGAGATTGGCGCCCGTCGGATTGTGGCAGCAGCCATGCAGCAGCACCACATCGCCCGCTTTCACGCGGGAAAGGTCCTCCATCATGCCGGCGAAATCCACATCGCGGGCGGCTTCATCGAAATAACGGTATTCGGCCATCTTCATGCCGAGATGGCGCAGGATCGAAGGGTGATTGGGCCAGGTGGGTGCGGAAAGCCAGACGGTGGCATCGGGGCTCAGGCTGCGGATCAGTTCGAATGCCTGACGGATCGCCCCCGTGCCCCCGGGCGTGGCGGCGGCGGCGAGGCGGGTTTCATCGCGCGCGGGGCCGAGCACAAGCTTCGAAAGCGCCTCGCCATAGGTGGGATCGCCGGCAAGCCCGGTATAGGCCTTGGTTTCCTGGCTTTCCCATATCCGCCTTTCGGCTTCCTTCACGGCGCGCATCACCGGGGTCACGCCCTCGGCATTGCGATAGACGCCAACGCCCAGATCGATCTTGTTCTCGCGCGGATCCTCGCGAAACGCCTGCATGAGCTGGAGAATCTTGTCGGGCGGCTGGGGGGTGAGGTTTTCGAGCATCTCATGCGTCTCCGGTTGCGACTTTCAGATCATTGTACATGCCCCACTCGGCCCAGGAGCCATCGTAAACCGAATGGTTGCGATGGCCCATGCGCTCCAGCGCGAGATCGAGGATGCAGGCCGTCACTCCCGATCCGCAGGTGGTTATCACGGGCTTTGAGAGATCGACGCCGGCGCGCTCGAAAATGGCGCGCAGCTCGGGCACGGGCTTCATCGTGCCGTCTTCGTTCAGCAGATCGCGGTAATGGACGTTCTTCGAGCCGGGAATATGGCCGGCGCGCAGGCCCTCCCGCGGCTCGGGCTCCTCGCCGCGGAAACGGCCGGGGGAGCGGGCGTCCACGATCTCGTGATCGCCGAGCTTGGCGGCTGCGGCCACCTGGGTGACGTCCTTTATCATCTGGGCTTGGCGGCGCACCGTCATGTGGCGGTCATGGATAACCGGCGGCATATCCTCCACCGGGCGGCCCTCGGCCAGCCACTTGGGAAACCCGCCATCCAGCACCGCCACATCCTTGTGCCCCATGAGGCGAAACAGCCACCACACACGCGCGGCGCTCAGAAGCCCGGCGCCGTCATAGACAACCACCTGATGCCCATCGCCCACGCCCATCGCCCGCATCCGCGACATGAACTTTTCCACCGGCGGCGCCATGTGCGGCAGTTCCGAGCGCAGATCGGCGATTTCATCTATATCGAAGAAGCGCGCGCCGGGGATATGCGCGGCCTCGTATTCGGCCTTCGGATCGCGCTCCGCCTCGGGCAGATACCAGGAGGCATCCAGGATGCGCAGGTCCGGGCTTTTCAGGTGATCGGCCAGCCATTCGGTGCTGACAAGGGTTCTGGGATCGCTTTCGGCCATGATTGCCCCCGGCTCGCAACTCTCTTCGTCACGAATGCCTAGCCTCGACAGGGGCCGCTGGCAAGGGAAGAGAGGCCGTGAAACCGCATCCGCCTGACATCGCATCCTGACGGGATGTTACGAAATACGGGCGATCATCCGTTATGCCGCAGCAGGCGGGCCTTCTGGCGCTGCCAGTCGCGCTTGGCTTCCGTGGCGCGTTTGTCCACCTTCTTCTTGCCCTTGGCGATGCCGATCTTCAGCTTCACCAGCCCCTTGTGATTGAAATACATGACAAGCGGCACCAGGGTCATGCCCTCGCGCCTTGTTGCATTCCAGAGCTTCGCGATCTCGCGCTTGTGTGCAAGGAGCTTGCGGCGGCGGCGCTCCTCATGGCCCCACTGGCGGGCCGGCTCATAAGGCGCGATATAGCTGTTGATCAGCCATAATTCGCCATCCTCCACGCTCGCATAGCTCTCGGCGATATTGGCCTTGCCGTTGCGCAGCGATTTTACCTCGCTGCCCTGAAGCGCAATGCCCACCTCGATATCGTCCTCGATCGCGTAATCGTAGCGCGCGCGCCGGTTTTCGGCGACGATCCTGTAGTTCTTCTCCTCGGGGGTTTTCTTCTTTGCCATGGCCTAGCCGATGAGCCCGGCATGGCGCATGGCATCCCTGATCCGCGCCTTGGTCGTATCTGTGAGCCCCACGAGCGGCAGGCGCACCTCCTCGCTGCATTTCCCGAGAAGCGAGAGCGCGTATTTCGCGCCACAGGTGCCGGGTTCGAGGAAGATCGCCTGATGCAGCGGCATGAGGCGATCCTGGATCTCGAGCGCACGTCCGAAATCGCCCGCAAGCGTGGCCTCCTGCATCTCGGCGCAAAGCGCGGGCGCCACATTGGCGGTAACGGAGATGCAGCCCCTGCCGCCCTGGGCGTTGAAGCCGTGCGCTGTGGCATCTTCGCCCGAAAGCTGGAGGAAATCCTTGCCGCAGGTGATGCGCTGGGCCGAGACGCGGGCAAGATCGCCGGTTGCGTCCTTCACGCCGATGATGCGCGGCAGCTTCGCCAGCTCGCCCATTGTTTCGGGCGTCATGTCCACCACCGAGCGGCCGGGGATGTTGTAGATGATGATCGGCAGGGTGCAGCACTCATGGAGCGCCTTGAAATGGGCGATCAGGCCGGCCTGCGTGGGCTTGTTGTAATAGGGCGTCACCACCAAGGCCGCATCGGCGCCGACGGCCTCGGCATGGCGCATGAAGCGCATCGCCTCAACGGTATTGTTGCTGCCCGCACCGGCGATCACCGGCGCCCGGCCCGCGGCGGCCTTCACCACCTCCTCGATCACCCGTTCGTGCTCTTCATGGCTGAGCGTCGGGCTCTCGCCGGTGGTGCCGACGGGCACGAGGCCGTGGCTGCCCTCCGAGATCTGCCATTCAACAAGCTGTTTGAGCGCATCGATGTCCAGCGCGCCATCCGCGAATGGCGTGACAAGTGCGGGGAAAGACCCTTCGAACATGACGCATCTCCTTTTCTCGGCCCTTTCGGGCCCGTTTATGCAAGGCGGAAACTAGCTGCAAGCGGGTGCCTTGCCAAGGATGTGAATTGATGCGGAGGCAAGACATGCTTACCTATGCACGATATCCGGGCAGAACGGGATGAAAAAGGTGAAGCGGCTCATATTGAAATCCATGGTTATCGCCCTGGCTTTCGCGGCGCCCCTCGGCGCCGATACCCTGCAACAGGCCGCCTTTCTGGCCGAAGCCTATACGGCCCGTGATGAGGGAAATTGGGAGGAGGCCCGCGCCAGGGCCCGCGCCGCAGGGCCGATTGCCGCCGATATCATGGAGTGGCACCGCCTTCGGGCCGGAAAGGGCAGCTTTGATGAATACCGCGATTTTCTGCGGCGCAACGCTGATTGGCCCGGCCTGCCCCTGTTGAAGAAGAAGGGCGAGGCCTCGATCCCCGAAAACGCCGCGCCGCGGGAGGTGATTGCCTATTTCGCCGGCGAACATGCGCGGACGGGGCGCGGGGCCATCGCTTTGGCGCAAGCGCTTGAGGCCATCGGAAAAGAGGAAGAGGCCGCCCGGGAAATCACCCGTGCCTGGCGCCGGCTTTCCCTGAGCAAGACGGAACAGGATGAAATGCTTGCCCGCTGGGGGGAGCTTCTGAAGCCCCATCATGCCGAGCGGTTGGACATGCTCCTGTGGCGCGGCCTTGCCGGTGAAGCGCGGATGATGATGCCGCTTCTGGGCAAGGACAGAGCCGCATTGGCAGAAGCCCGGATTGCGCTGAGGCAGGATCTGAAAGGGGTGGACGATCTCATCAAGGCGGTCCCGCAAAGCCTCGCCGCCGATCCGGGGCTCGCCTATGAGAGATTCCTGTGGCGTATGCGAAAAGGGCGGCTTGAAGATGCGGCGGCGCTCATCCTCGAGCGCAGCAAGAGCGCCGAAGCGCTCGGGCAGCCGGAGCGCTGGGCCAACGGGCGGCGCCAGATCGCGCGGGCATTGATGCGTGTGGGGAAAGCGAAGGAGGCATACCGAATCGCCAGCGCGCATCACCTTGAGAGCGGTTCCGGCTATGCCGATCTCGAGTGGCTTTCGGGGTATCTCGCCCTCAAATATCTCGATGATCCCAAGCGCGCCCTTCGGCATTTCGATAGCTTTGCGCTTGCGGTCAAGACGCCGATCAGCTTGGGGCGGGCCGGCTATTGGCGCGGCCGTGCCCTCGAGGCGCTCGGGCGCAGCGAGGAGGCCCGATCCGCCTATCGTGAAGCCGCCCGCCATCAGACAAGCTTCTACGGCCAGCTTGCAGCCGCGAAAATCGGTGCGCCCATGAATCCGATGCTCGCCGGCAAGGGGCCGGCGCGCGATTGGAAAAGAGCCGGCTTTCTGGCCGATCGTGTTCTTGGTGCGGCTCTGATGCTGCGTGATGCGGGGCAACAGCGCCTCGCTACCCGCTTCATGGTCCATCTGGCCGGTAGCCTCGGGCCTGACGATCTTGAGCTTCTGGCGGATCTGGCGCTTGCCAACAGCGATCCTCATTCCGCCCTGATGATCGCCAAGCACGCGGCCAGGCGCGGCATCATCCTCCCGCGGGCCTATTTCCCGCTTCATCCGCTTGCCGAGGAGGAATTGCCGGTGCCTCCCGAACTGGCCCTCGCTATCGCCCGGCGGGAGAGCGAGTTTTTCACCAAGGCCTCCAGCCCGGCCGGGGCTGTCGGGCTCATGCAGGTGATGCCGCGCACGGCGAAGAAGGTGAGCGCGGAGATCGGGCAGGATTTTTCGGGCACGCGCCTGCTTGAGGACTGGCGATACAATGTGCGCATCGGCACGGCCTATCTGGCGCGCATGGAGGAGAAATTCGGTCCGAACCCGATCCTGATCGCCGCCGCTTATAATGCAGGGCCGAGCAGGGTGCAGCAATGGATCGAAACCTTCGGGGACCCGAGAGCCGGCGCCATCGGGTGGGTGGACTGGATCGAGCATATCCCCTTCCGTGAAACCCGCAATTACGTGATGCGGGTGGCCGAATCCCTGCCCGTCTATCGGGCGCGGCTCGCGGGGAGGCCGGTGGAGCTTGTGCAAGACATGCGGTGAGCGCGCGCGATCCTGGCCTTTCAGGCTCTGTTCCGGCTCAGATCCCCATATGCGAGGATGCCCGCCAGCACGACAACCGCCGCGCCGATCACCAGATGCAGTGCCAGGCGATCCCCGAACAGCGCCACGCCAAGTGCGGAGGCGAAAACAAGCTGCAGGCTGGCATAGGGCTGGACGGCGCTTGCCTCGGCCAGATCGTAAACCCGGATCAGCAGCCCGTGCCCGAGCACACCGGAGGCGGAGAGAAGCCCCATCAGCCCCCAGTCAACGGGGCGCATGTCCTGCCAGAACCGCAGGCCGATGATCGTGATCGCCAGGGCGCCGGCGATGCCTGTCCAGAAAAGGCTTGTTTGGGCGCTGTCCCGGCGGGAAACGTATCGCGTGAGGATGCCATAGAGGGCGAACATGAAGGCAGCGGCAAGCGGGATGAGGGAAAGAGGCGAGAACACCCCGAAGCCGGGCCGCAGGATCATGAGAACACCGGTGATGCCCACGAACACGGCCAGCCAGACCCGGGGCGAAAGCCTTTCGCCAAGAAGCGGCCCAGCGAGGATCAGGATCACGAGCGGATAGATCGCGAAGACGGCATGGGTCTCGACAAGCCCCAGAAGCACGAAGCCGGTGACGGTGACGCAGATTTCCGCAACCAGCAGCACGCCCCGGATGATCTGAAGCGCCGGGTGATGCGTCCGTGCCACCTGTGCGATGCCACCCCGGCGCATCGCGAGAAGCAGCACGAAGCCGGCGAAAAACCAGTAGCGCAGCATGACGACCATCAAAACATTGTATTCGGCCGAAAGATGCCGCGACAGGGCATCCTGCAGCGCGAAGATGGCCGTTGTCAGCACCATCAGGGCGATGCCGAGGCGGGTGTCGCGGGCTTTCATGGCCCCGGCTTTCTTGCGCGCGTCATGTGGCGCTTGCGGCCGAAGCCGGGCGCCTTCTCAACGATGAACCCGGCGCTTTCAAGCGCTCTGCGGACAACCCCAGCGGCGGAATATGTGGCAGCGGTGCCGCCCGGGCGCGTGTGGGCGCCCACTGCGGCGATGAGCGGGGCTTCCCAAAGCTCGGGGTTGCGCGATGGGGCGAAGCCGTCAAGAAACCAGGCATCCGCCACGCCCTGCCATTCGGGCAGGGTCTTGCGGGCATCTCCGAAAATGATCTCGGCCACGAGATGCTCGCTTTCATGGCGAAACAGTCTCTGATCGGGGTGCCACTCATCGAGAAAAGGGCCGGCGAGGGCGAGGATTTCGGGGAAGGGCCTCAGCGCCAATTCCATCTCTCCGGCATCCATCGGATAGGCCTCGAAGCTCGTGAAGCGCAAGGGGCCGCTGATGCCGGCCTCCCGCCACGCCATCAGGGCCGCAAAAAGGTTGAGCCCGGTGCCGAAGCCAAGCTCGGCGATGTGGAAGCCGGGGCGGAAGCGGGCCGGCAGATCGTTGCCGGCGAGAAATACATGCCGGGTTTCGGCAAGCCCGTCTTCGAGCGAGAAATAGGGATCGTCGAAGCGGCGCGAAACCGGCACGCCGCCTTCCTTCCATTCGAGTTCCGCCCTCTGGCCGCCCATCCCGCTTTCCTTTATCTGCTGGCAGAGGATGGGAGAGCCGGAAGGATTTGGCAATGGCGGATATCACGGTGATGGGCGGGGGCATTTTCGGGCTGGCACTGGCCTTCACCTGCCTAGAGCGCGGCGCGCGGGTGCAATTGTTCGAGAAGCGGCGGATTGGCGCGGGCAGCAGCGGCGGGGTGCTGGGCGCGCTGGCGCCGCACGTGCCCGAACGCTGGAACGAGAAGAAACAGTTCCAGCTGGAAAGCCTGCTGATGGCGGGAGATTTCTGGCGCCGCGTCGAGGCGGTATCTGGGCTCTCTACCGGCTATGGCCGGACGGGGAGGCTTCAGCCGATCAATGACGCGCGCGGGCTTGATCTTGCCCGCGCGCGCGCCGCGGGGGCCGCAGAGCTTTGGCGCGGCGAGGCCGCGTGGCGGGTGGTGCGCCGCGAGGCCTTGGGCGGCTGGGCGCCCGAGAGCGCCACCGGCTGGCTCATACATGATACGCTGAGCGCCCGCTTGCGCCCGCGCGCCGCGCTCTCCGCGCTTGCCGCTGCGATCAGGGCGCTGGGCGGTGAGATCAAGGAGGGCGGGAAGCCGCCGGAGGATGCGGGCGTGGTTGTCTGGGCCACCGGGCATGAGGGGCTGGCGGCGCTCTCCGATGATCTGGGGCGGCGGATCGGCGATGGCGTGAAGGGCCAGGCGGCGCTCTTGCGCCCCGAGGGTGCGCCCAGCGACAGGCCGCAGATATTCGTGGACGGGCTGCATATCGTGCCCCATGCGGATGGGTCGGTCGCGGTGGGATCCACCAGCGAGCGGGTGTTTGACGATCCGGAAAGCTGTGACGAGCGCCTTGATGAGCTGATCGGGCGGGCGTGCGAGGCCGTTCCTGCCTTGCGCGGAGCGCCGGTGATCGAGCGCCGGGCGGGCGTGCGCCCCCGGGCGGCGAGCCGGGCGCCGATTCTGGGCCCATGGCCGGGGCGCGAGGGGCATTTCGTGATGAATGGCGGCTTCAAGATCGGCTTCGGCATGGCGCCGAAGCTTGCGGAAGTGATGGCCGATTTGGTGCTTGAGGGACGAGACGGGATCCCCGGCGAATTCCGGCTGGAAGCGGCATTGGCGAAGGCCGGCGCGGCTTCCTGATGTAGCTTGGGATTCGAAATGCGGCGAGTCATTCCGCGCTCTTGGCCGTGGCCTCCATGCACAAACGCCCGTCCGGCCCCCGGACCCAGAGCCGATCGCCTCGGCGGCAAAAGCTCGCGGCTTCGCCCTGAAAAAGCGGGGCCCTGGCGCGGAAGGTGAATTGTGCAAGCGGCCCGAGAGCGCGCGCCGCAATTGCGATCAGGTGCTGGGCCAGCAGGGGGCCATGCACGACAAGGCCGGGGTAGCCTTCGACATTGCGGCAATAGTCGAGATCGTAGTGGATCCGGTGGCCGTTCATCGTGAGCGCCGAGTAGCGGAAGAGGGTGACGGGCGAGAAGCTGATCCGGCGCGCCTCTTCCTCATCATTCGCGGCTTCGGGCGGCACGGGCGCAGCTTCACCCGGCCCGGGATCGGCGCGATAGACGAGATCCTGCTCTTCGATCACGCAGGCACGGGCAGATTGCCGGATTTCATGGCTGAGCGTGATGAAGGCAAGCGGCCCGGTGCGGCCCTGTTTCTGCTCGATTCGGGTGATCGTGGTGATCTTCGCCGCCGGGGAGCATGTCCTGATCGGGGCGAGAAAGCGCAGCCGCCCGCCGGCCCACATGCGCCGGGGCAGGCCAAGATCGGGGATGAAGCCGCCGAGGCGCGGGTGGCCATCGCGGCCGAGCCGATCTTCAGGTAGAACATGCCAGAAATAGGCATGGTGGAAGAAGGGCGGCAGGAAGGTATCATGGGCCAGCGGCGGACCATCGAGGCCAAGCACCACCTGCAGGGCTTCGGCGCGGGCCGGGTCCATATCGTCTTTCAGGGTTTGCGTTTTGCCGAGGCTTGGGTGCATTCTGCGAGTGTAACCCCGAATCCGCCAGAATGGAAATCCGATGCGCCCGATCGTTACCGCCCTCGATCACCTGGTTCTGACGGTGGCAGATATCGCCGCCACCTGCGAATTCTACGAAACCGTGCTCGGCATGGAAGCGCGCGAATTCGCCGTTTCCGACGGCAGCACGCGCTGGGCGCTGTTCTTCGGGCCGCAGAAGATCAATCTGCATGAGGCGGGAACCCCCTTTTCGCCCCATGCGCTGCACCCGACGCCCGGCTCCGCCGATCTGTGCTTTCTGACCGAAATTCCCATTCACACATGGGAAGAGCATCTGGCCTCGCTGGAAATCGAGATCGAGGAAGGCCCGGTGGTGCGCAGCGGCGCGGCGGGGCCGATCCTTTCGCTCTATATCCGCGATCCCGATGGCAACCTGATCGAGATCTCAAGCGCCGGTGCGATATGAAGCCGCGCGGCGCAGGCCGTCCATCAGCTCGGAAAGGGTGCACCGGTAGCTTTCCGCAAGCCGCCCGTTTTCATCGAACTGATCGGCCGCGCCGGCCACGGCCACCTCGGGCCCCGTGAGCAGCCAGGGGCGGAACGGGGTGAGGCAGAGCCGCAATGACGCCTGCGATTTGGTGCCGCCCGCCCGCCCGGCAGCGGCCGACATGATGGCAACGGGTTTGTCGAGCCACGGGTTCTCCTTCGCGCGGCTCACCCAATCGAGCGCATTCTTCAGCACGCCGGAAAGCGCGCCGTTGTATTCCGGCGTGGAGATCACCACGGCATCGGCCGCCGCGATCTGATCGGCCAGGCGCTGCACTTCGGGGGGAATGCCCTCGTTCGCTTCCACATCCCCATCATAAAGCGGCAGGGCGATATCGGCCTCGGTGAATTCGGCCGGATCGAACAGCCGCGCCGCCTCGCGCATCAGCTTGCGGTTATACGAGCCCTGGCGCAGCGCGCCGGCAATTCCCAAAAGCGAATAGCGGGACATCCGGATGCTCCTTCCATGTTGCGGCAAGGGTGGCTAAAGCTGAACCGGAAGGCAACCCACGCCGATGCGCGGGTGGTTGTGCGATTCTGCAAATGGGAAGGGGCTGATGATGGCAAGACGGCACGGCGGCAGGATCCTTGTGGATCAATTGAAGCGTCAGGGTGTGCGAAGGGTCTTCTCGGTGCCGGGGGAGAGCTTCCTGGCGGCGCTTGATGGTCTCTATTCCAGCGGAATCGAGAATGTCGTCTGCCGCCATGAGGGCGGCGCGGCGATGATGGCCGAAGCCATGGGCAAGCTTGGCCCTGTGCCGGGCGTGTGCTTCGTCACCCGCGGCCCGGGCGCCACCAATGCCTCCTCCGGTATCCATGTGGCGATGCAGGACGGCACGGCGATGGTGATGTTCGTGGGCCAGATTGCGCGCGGCCATCGCGATCGCGGCGCCTTTCAGGAGGTGGATTACCGCGCCTTCTTCCGCCCGCTGGCGAAATGGGTGGCGGAGGTGGAGGATACCGCCCGCCTGCCCGAATACATCAGCCGCGCCTTTCATCTGGCGCAGGCGGGGCGGCCCGGCCCGGTGGTGCTGGCCTTGCCGGAAGACATGCTCTCGAGCGAAGCGGACGCGCCCGATCTCGGCCCCGCCAATCCGGCCGAGGCCGTGCTTTGCCGCGCAAGGGCCGGCGATATCATGGCCCGCCTTGCCGCGGCCGAGCGGCCCCTGGTGATCGCAGGGGGGCGGTGGTCGGCCTGGGCGGCGGAGGATCTGCGCCGCTTTGCCGAGATGAACGATCTGCCGGTGGCGGTGGATTTCCGCCGGCAGGATTACATGGACAACCGCAGCCTTTCCTATGTGGGCGATCTCAACGTGGGCATGAACCCGGCGTTGGCCGAGCGGGTGCGCAGGGCCGATTGCCTGCTGGTGATCGGCGCGCGGCTCGGCGATATCGCCACGGCGGGGTATGAGCTTGTCAATCCCGCCGCGCCCCATGCGGCGATCATCCACATCCATCCCGATCCGAACGAGCCCGGCAGCGTTTACCGCCCCGATCTCGCGGCCGTGGCAACGCCGGAAAGCGCCCTGGCCACTCTTTGCGAGATGCCTCCTGTGGTGAGCCCGTGGAATGAATGGCGGCTTGCGGCGCGGGCGGATTACGAAGCCTGGATCAGGCCGCAGGAAAGCCCCGGCGCGGTGAAGCTCGAGCAGGTGGTGCGCTGGCTTTCCGACAACCTGCCCGAGGACGCGATCCTCACCAATGGCGCGGGCAATTACGGCGCATGGCTGCACCGCTATTTCGTGTTCAAGCGCTACGGCACGCAGCTTGCGCCCACCTCCGGCAGCATGGGCTACGGCTTTCCCGCCGCCATTGCCGCAAGCCTACAGCACCCAGATCGCGTGGTCGTCTGCATGGCGGGCGACGGTGATTTCCAGATGACGCTGAACGAGCTTTCAACCGCCGTTCAGCACGGGGCGAAGCCGATCGTGATCGTGGCCAACAACGGCCGCTACGGCACCATCCGCATGCACCAGGAAAAGCGCTATCCGGGCCGCGTTTCGGGCACCGATCTGGCCAATCCCGATTTCATGGCCCTTGCGCGGGCCTATGGCGGGCATGGCGAATTGGTGGAGCGCACCGAGGATTTCGCGCCTGCCTTTACCCGTGCCCGCGAATCCGGCCGCGCCGCGGTGATCGAGCTTCGCCTTGATGCGGAGGCGCTTGCCACGGGGCTCACGCTGAGCGCGGCCCGGGCAATGGGCGAAGCGGGAGGGTGAGGCGCCCATCTGCCCGCTTGACCTTGCCTCTGCATTGCTGTTAATGGCGCCTTTCTTCTTGTTCGCCACAATCGAGCGACCCCGGAAATGACACATACAGCCACCACCCGCCCCGGCGGGGCGTTCACGTTTCCCGAAGGGTTCACGCCCAAGCTCGTTACCGTTCTGAGGGAAGGATACGGGGCGGGCGAATTTCGCCGCGATCTGATCGCGGGGCTGACTGTTGCCGTCGTGGCGCTGCCGCTTTCCATGGCCATCGCGATCGCTTCCGGAGTCTCGCCGGATCGTGGGATATTCACCGCGATCGTTGGCGGCTTCTTCGTTTCGCTGCTGAGCGGCAGCCGCTACCAGATCGGCGGTCCGGCGGGCGCGTTCATCGTGCTCGTTCTGGCCACGGTGCAGGCGCACGGGTTTGACGGCCTTGTTCTTGCGACCTTCATTTCCGGCATGTTGCTCGCTCTTGCGGGCGCGCTCCGGTTGGGGACATTCGTGAAATACATTCCCTATCCCGTCACGCTTGGCTTCACCGCCGGGATCGGGATCATCATTCTTGCAAGCCAGCTGCGCCCCTTCCTCGGGCTCGATCTTGGCGGCACAGAGCCGGGGGCGCTCCTTGAAAAGCTCCCGGTGCTCTACAAGGCCCTGCCGACCCTCAACATGACAAGCCTCCTGATCGGCGCGCTTTCGGTGGCGATCATCTACGGGCTGAAAAACATTGCCCCGCGGGCGCCGGGGATGCTCGTGGCCGTGGCCGTGGCTGCTCTGGCGACATGGGCCCTTGATCTGCAGACAGAAACCATCGGCTCGGTTTTCGGAGGGCTCGCCCAGGGTCTGCCCGCGCCAAGGCTCCCCGATCTCTCGCTCGGGAAGATCGAGGCCGTGTTGCCCGCCGCGCTCGCCTTTACCCTGCTGGGCTCGATCGAATCGCTCCTCTCCGCCGTTGTTGCCGACAGCATGACGGGCCGGCGCCATCGCTCCAACATGGAGCTCATCGCACAGGGCGTTGCCAACATGGCCAGCGCCATCATGGGCGGGATATGTGTGACCGGCACGATCGCGCGCACCGCAACCAATGTGCGTGCCGGCGCTCATGGGCCGGTTTCAGGCATGATTCACGCCGGCGCGCTCCTGCTCTTCATCATGCTGCTGGCGCCGCTTGCAAGCTATATCCCGCTTGCCGCGCTTGCCGGCGTGCTGGTGTTCATCTCTCTGCACATGATCGATTTCGGAACCCTCAGAAGCCTCTACAGGACGACCCGGGCCGAGGCCAACGTGATGATCGTGACCATGCTGATGACGATCTTCCGCGATCTGACGGAAGCCATCATCACGGGGATCGCGCTGGGCTCGCTTCTCTTCATGCGCCGGCTGGCGCGTGCAAGCCGGGTCGAGGCGCTGAGCATGGGTGGTTATGAGACGGAGGAAGAGCATCCCCACATGGGCAATGGCGGCGATACGCTGGTGCTTGATATCACCGGTGCATATTTCTTCGGCTCCGCCCCTGTCATAGAGACAGTCCTCGAGCGCATATCCCTGCCCCCCCGGCGCGTGATTCTCGATCTCAGCCATGTCCCGTTTTTCGACATGAGCGGGGCCAGATCGCTGGCCGCATTTGCCGCCCGCGCAATCGAGCAGGGTTCGCAGGTCATCATTGCGGGCGCGAGCGAGGAGGAGAAGAGATTTCTCAAGAGCGCCGGGATCAGCGATCAGGTGATCTTTGCCGAAAGCCTCGCCGAGGCCCGGGCCCTTCCATTGCCGGGCGAAAACGATCGCGATAACGGGGAAGGCCGGGATCAGGCCATGTAAGCCGCGCGCGATTTCCCTTTTCGCGCGCTCCGGTTCAGTATTCCACCCCGATCTGGGCCTTGATGCCGGAGCGGAACGGGTGCTTCACAAGCTCCATTTCCGTTACCAGATCGGCGATCTCGATCAGTTTGGGCCTGGCATTGCGCCCTGTCAGCACAACATGCGTCATCTCCGGCTTTTCGTTTTGGAGAAAATCGATCACCTCGTTCACGTCGATGTAATCATAGCGCAGGGCGATGTTGATCTCGTCCAGCAGGACCATGCGGTTCTTCTCGTCGCGGATCAGCTCCTTCGCCTTTTCCCATGCGGCCCGCGCCATCTCGATATCGCGGGCCTTGTCCTGGGTTTCCCAGGTGAAGCCTTCGCCCATGGTGTGAAATTCGCACAGGTCGGAGAAGCGCGAGAGGATCAGATCGCGCTCGCCGGTGGACATGCCGCCCTTGATGAACTGCACCACCGCCGAGGGGAGCCCGTGCGCGATATGGCGGAAGATCATGCCGAAGGCGGCGGTGGATTTGCCCTTGCCCTTGCCGGTGTGGATGATGATCAGGCCCTTTTCATCGGTTTTCGTGGCCATGATCTTTTCGCGCGCGGCCTTCTTCTTGGCCATCTTCATGGCGTGGCGGGCGTTGTCGTCCTGTGATGCGGTCATCGGGGTCTGGTCTCCTGTTCTGCAAGGAGATTGTGAGGAAGGCCCGGCGAGGATGCAAGAGCGGCGGTAAGGATTTCTTAACCATGGCCCGGCAGGCTGGGGGCGAAAGGAGAAAACATGCGAAATATCATGCCGGCGCTGGCTCTTCTGCTCGCCGCCTGCGATAGCCCGCACCCGGAATTCATGGGGATCAGGCCGAAGGTGATAACTGTTGCCGGCAGCACCTTCGCGGTGCGTATCAAGGGCGAGAAGGCCGAAGCGATCCGCACCAGCCGGGAGATGGTGCCGAAGATCGGCGAGATTTTTCCCAAGGCCGCGGCGGCGATTGAGATCGCCAGCGGCTGCCCGGTGGTGGCGAACAGCGTGAAAGGGGATGCGGCCTATGTGCGCGCGCGCATTGATTGCGGGGGGTAAGCCGGGCGTTTGACCGGGGTGTCAGGAAAGTGGTTTTCGCGCCGGGGCTTCCCGGCGGGGGTTGACCACGCCGCTTTTCCTGTGGCTATGCTCGCCCGTGGCAAAACAAGCGAAAAGAAAGACGGCGGGCAAGAAACGGCCGGCAAAGGGAAAGGCCCCGAGCAGCAAATCCGAACGTGCCCGCGCGGCTCTTGCGCCACGCGCCGGCATATTGCGGCGGCTGTGGCGCTGGGGCTGGCGCGCGGTGTTTGCCTTCCTCGCATTTCTGTTTCTGATCGTATTGCTCTACAGGTTCATCAATCCACCGACGACCTATTACATCTATTCCGAAAGCCGCCGCCTCGGCGGGGTGGAGCGGGAATGGGTGCCGATCGAGGAAATCGCGCCGGTGATGCTGAGAAGCGTGGTGGCCGCGGAGGACGCGAATTTCTGCCGTCACTGGGGCTTTGACATGGCCGAGATACGCCGGGCGCTGGAGGCGGGCGGGCGGCGCGGCGCCTCGACAATCAGCCAGCAGGTGGTGAAGAATGTCTATCTCTGGCAGGGGCGCAGCTGGCCGCGCAAGGCACTGGAGGCGGTGATAACCCCGATGGTCGAGGCCATCTGGGGCAAGCGGCGGATACTGGAGGTCTATCTCAATGTTGCCGAATTCGGCGAGGGGGTTTTCGGGATCAAGGCGGCCGCCAGAAAGGCCTTTGGCGTGACGCCCGACAAGCTCACGCCACGCCAGGCGGCCCGGCTTGCGGCGGTGCTGCCCAATCCCAAACGGCGAAGCGCGCGCAAGCCTTCGGCAGCTCTCAGGAAGAGGGCCGCGCGGATAATGGAAGGGGCGGCAACCATCCGCGCGGATGGGCGCGCGGCGTGTTTCGAGGATTGATTTCAGGCCAGTTTCGGCGCAATCAGGGCCGAGCACAGATCGGATGGCACATATGGCAAAACTCTATCACCTCCCCCTTTCGCCCTTCTGCCGCAAGGTCCGGCTCGTTCTGGCGGAGAAGAAGATCGAGGTCGAGCTGATCGAGGAGCGCTACTGGGAGCAGGATGCGGATTTCCTGCGCCGCAACCCGGCCGGCAAGGTGCCGGTGCTGAAGCTCGACGGCCTCACAATGGCAGAATCCACGCCGATCTGTGAATATGTCGAGGAGACCCGCCCCGAACCGGCTCTGATGCCGAAGGGGGCGAAGGCGCGTTACGAGGTGCGCCGGCTTGTCAACTGGTTTGACGACAAGTTCCACCGGGAGGTGACGGCGAATCTTCTCTATGAGCGTGTGAACAAGAAGCTTGCGGGGGAGGGTTATCCCGACAGCCGCAACATCAAGACGGGAGCGCAGCGGATCAAGTTCCACCTCGATTACATGGGCTGGCTTCTGGATCACCGCCGCTGGCTTGCGGGAGACGTGATGACGCTCGCGGATTTCGCGGCGGCGGCGCATATCTCGGCGCTCGATTACATTTCGGATGTGGACTGGGGCCGGAATGCGAATGTGAAGGACTGGTATGCGAAGATCAAATCGCGCCCGGCCTTCCGCTCGATCCTCGCGGATCATGTTTCCGGCTTTCCGCCGCCGCGCCATTACGCGGATCTCGATTTCTAGGGATTAGTGGTCGGGCAGGGGCTTTCCGCCCCTCTTGCGCTGCGCGCAATTCACCCCGAGAGTATTTCGGCCAAGATGAAGGGGCTGCCTGTTGCCGGAAGACCTGAAAGAACGACTCGCGGCGAAGGCCCTTGAAGAGGGTTTTTCGGCTGTCGGGGTTTGCCGGCCTGACAGCGTGCCAGAGATTGCCGGGCGCCTGGCGCAATATGTGGCCGAAGGGCGGCACGGGCAGATGGGGTGGATTGCGGAGCGGATGCATTGGCGGGGCAATCCGGCGGCGCTGTGGCCCGAGGCGAAATCGGTGGTGATGCTGGCGGAATGTTACACGCCTGAGCATGATCCTCTGGAAATTCTGGAGAGGAAGGACCGGGGGGCGATCAGCGTCTATGCGCAGAACCGGGATTACCATGACATCGTGAAGAAGCGGCTGAAGCGGGTGGGCCGCTGGCTGCTGGAGCAGGTGGATAGGGCGGAGATCAAGGTTTTCGTGGATACGGCGCCGGTGATGGAAAAACCCCTCGGCGCGGCAGCGGGGCTTGGCTGGCAGGGCAAGCATACCAATCTGGTGAGCCGCGAGCTTGGAAGCTGGTTTTTTCTCGGCGCGATTTTCACCACGGTTGAACTGCCGCCGGACAGGCCCGGGCGCGATCACTGCGGATCCTGCCGCGCCTGCCTTGACATTTGCCCCACCTGCGCCTTTCCCGCGCCCTATCAGCTGGATGCGCGGCGCTGCATTTCCTATCTCACGATCGAGCACAAGGGGCCGGTGGACGAGGCCTTGCGCCCGCTTCTCGGCAACCGGATCTACGGCTGTGACGATTGCCTTGCCGTCTGCCCCTGGAACAAGTTTGCCTGCGAGGCGCGGGAAATCCGCTACAAGGCGCGCCCCGAGCTTCTGGCGCCGAGGCTTGCGGATCTGGCGCGGCTTGACGATGCGGCGTTTCGGGCGCTGTTTTCGGGCAGTCCGATCAAGCGGATCGGGCGGGACCGCTTTGTGCGCAACGTGCTCTATGCGATCGGAAATTCGCAGGATCCGGCCTTGCGGGAGGTGGCGCGGGAGCTTGTGAATGATGCGGATGAAGCTGTGGGGGATGCGGCGCGCTGGGCTGTTGCGAGGCTTTCGCCGTGAATCCCCTGCGCGGGATCGCCATGATTGTGACGGCCGTCGGGCTGTTTGCGGCGATGAACAGCCTGATCAAGGCGGTTCCGGAAATTCCGGCGGGCGAAGCGGTGTTCTTTCGCTCGGCTTTCGCGCTCCCTGTGATCATTGCCTGGCTTGCTGTCCGGGGGCATCTTGCGCATGGGCTCCATGCCGGGCACTGGCGGCTGCAACTGCTGCGCGGGCTGGCCGGCACCATGGCGATGGGGCTGAGCTTTCTCGGGCTGAGATACCTGCCCTTCCCTGAAGTTACCGCACTGCGTTTCATCACGCCGGTGCTGATCCTGATACTGGCCGCGATCTTTCTGGGAGAGCGCTTTCGCATGATCCGCCTGGCGGCAATTCTTGCCGGCTTCGCAGGCGTGTTGATCATGCTCTGGCCACGGCTCGGGGCGCAAACCGGAGCAGCGGAGCGGCATGAGCTGTTCGGGGTGCTCATCGTTCTGGCTTCGGCAGGGTTCGCGGCGGTGGCGCAGATTGCCCTGAAAAGCATGGCGGGGCGCGAAAAGACGGCGGCCATCGTGTTCTGGTTTTCGGTGATCTCCATGACGGTCGGCCTGATGACGCTCCCGTTCGGCTGGGTCCGGCCCGAACCATGGGAAGCGGCTTTTCTGATCATGGCCGGCATTCTTGGCGGCATGGGGCAGATGCTGCTGACCGAAAGTTACCGCCATGCCGATGTGGGAACCCTGGCGCCCTATACCTATGTTTCCATGATCTGGGCATTGCTGATCGGCTATTTCGTGTTTGACGAGATGCCGACGGTTTCCATGCTTGCCGGCGCGGCCCTTATCATCGGCGCCGGATTGGTGATCGCCTGGCGGGAGCGGACAAGGGGAAGCCGCGGATCCTGAGCAGTGCCGCCCTTGCATGTGAGGAACGCCAAGCCATGACCGATCCCGCGTTCGGGGCTTGTCGCGCTTTCAATACCTGAGCGAATGTTTGCAGATCACCCGTTCTCTCTGAGAACGGCACCGGCCAGATAGAGAGATCCGCAGATCACTATGCGCGCCCGTGGGTGCTTTGCCGAGATGGAGCGTATGGCGGCTTCCACATTTTCCGCCTGTCCGGCCCGAAAGCCGACTGCTCTTGCGATCTTGGCGGTTTCGGCGGCGGGCAGGGTGGCCGGCTCGTCCGGGATGGTAACGGCGGTCAGGTTCTCGGCCACGCCGGCCAGGGGGCGGAGGTATCCTTCCACATCCTTGGTGGCAAGCATGCCGCAGATCAGATGCGTGGGGCGTGTGGGAAGGGTTGCCAGGTGGGCGGCGATCGCCTTGCCCGCGGCGGGGTTGTGCCCGCCATCAAGCCAGAGCTCGGCCTTGCCGGCGGCCTGCGCCAGTGGCCCCTTTCGCAGGCGCTGCATGCGCGCAGGCCATTCGGCGCGAGTAAGCGCCGCCGCACAGGCCTCTTCACCCAATCCGAGGTGGCGCAGGGCCGCAAGCGCAATCCCCGCGTTCTCGATCTGATGCGCGCCCGGCAATACGGGCAGTGGGAGATCGAGAAGCCCCGTTTCATCCTGAAACACAAGCCGCCCGCGCTCTTCCCAGACGTGCCAGTGCTGGCCATGCGCGATAACAGGCGCCCCAAGGCTTTCGGCACGCGCCTCGATCACGGCAAGCGCTTCCTCCGGCTGAGGGCCGACGATACAGGGCACGCCGCGCTTCAGGATCCCCGCCTTCTCGCCGGCAATCTCGGCAAGGGTTTCGCCGAGGAACTGCGTGTGATCGATCGAAACCGGCGTGATGATGGTGAGCGCCGGCTTCTCGATCACATTGGTTGCATCGAACCGCCCGCCGAGCCCGACTTCCAGCAGGGTGAAATCCGCCGGCACGATCGAGAAGGCCAGAAGGGCGGCAACGGTGGTGATCTCGAAATAGGTGATCTGATCTTCGCCATTCGCGGCGAGGCATTCGTCAAGGATTTCGATCAACGCATCCTCTTCGATCAGCTTTCCGGCGAGGCGTATGCGCTCATGAAAGCGTGCAAGATGCGGCGAGGTATAGGCATGGACGCGCATTCCCGCTCCCTCCAGCCCCGCGCGCAGCATCGCCTGCACCGAGCCCTTGCCGTTGGTTCCGGCTATGTGGATCACGGGCGGGAGCTTGCGCTCGGGATGGCCCAACGCGGCAAGCAGGCGCCAGACACGATCCAGCGTGAGATCAATGATCTTTGGATGCAGCGCCTGCATCCGCTCAAGGATGCGGTCGGAAGTAGAGCGGCTCACTTTTCCGCTTCAGTCGTTGCGCCGGATTGCGCGGCCTCGGCCGAGCCTTCATCGGCATTCTCCGCCGCAGCCTCGCCAGCCTGCGCATCAGCCTTGCCGGGCTTCGCTTCGTCCGCGGTCGGCTTCGGCAGATCGCCCTTGATCGGCGGATCGAGCCGCAGCAGCATCCTGGTTATGGTGATCAGATCATCGCGCAGATCCTTGCGGTGGGTGACCCGATCGAGCATCCCGTGATCAAGCAGATATTCCGATCGCTGGAAGCCCTCGGGGAGCTTCTCGCCGATGGTCTGCTCGATCACCCGGCTGCCGGCAAAGCCGATCAGCGCGTTGGGCTCGGCGATCTGCACATCGCCAAGCATCGCATAGGACGCCGTGACACCGCCGGTGGTGGGATGCGTCAGCACCACGATATAGGGCAGGCCTGCTTCCTTCAGCATCTGCACCGCAACCGTGGTGCGCGGCATCTGCATCAGGCTCAGGATACCCTCCTGCATGCGCGCGCCTCCGGCGGCGGAAAACAGGATGAACGGGCTCTTCTTCTTCACCGCCCGCTCGGCCGCCGCCAGAATGGCGTTGCCCACATAGATCCCCATCGAGCCCCCCATGAAGCGGAAATCCTGGGCTGCGGCCACGATCGGGGTGCGCCCGATCTCGCCCTCGGCAACCAGCATCGCTTCCTTTTCGCCGGTTTTCTTGCGGGCCTCCTTCATGCGATCGGGATATTTCTTCTGATCGCGGAAGCCGAGCGGATCGGGCGGCGCATCGGGCACGTCGATCTCGGTGAAAACCCCGCCGTCAAACAGCGCCGCAAGCCGATCGCGCGGGGCGATGGGCATGTGATGATCGCAATTGGTGCAGACGTTAAGGTTTTCCTTCAGTTCCCGATGAAAGAGCATGGTGCCGCATTCGGGGCATTTCGTCCAAAGGTTCTCGGGCACCTCGCGGCGCGAAAACAGGGAATTTATCTTCGGGCGGACGTAATTCGAGATCCAGTTCATCTGCACCACCTTGCTGGGAAGTCTTGCCTCCTGAAATAGGCGGGATCAGGGGGAAATGCAAACGGCCCCGCCCGGAGCGCCCGCCAGGAGCGGCAGAGGCCTCAGCGTGTGAGCGCGTAGCGCAAAATGCGCCAGAGCACCAATAGCAACGCAAGATTGATCGCAACCGAAACGGCCCATTGGGCCATGCCAGCCGGCAGCGGGCTGACATAGAGGGAAAGCCCGGTGATCGTTTCGTCCATCGCGATCACCAGCAAGGCGAAGAGATTGTTGACGAAATGCAGCCCGATTGCCGCGCCGAGGCTGCCCGTCTGCTCCACAAGATCAGTCGCAATCAGAGCGAAGGCGAAAACCGTGGCAACGATCATCCAGGCCTCCGGGCCGAATTTCGGATTGAAATGGAGGAGCGAAAACAGGAGCGCAGGCACAACCATCCAGACCGCCCGGGAGGTGAAGCGCGCGGCAAGCTGCTGGGGCAGATAGGCGCGAAACACAAGCTCTTCGGATGCCGTCTGCAACAGAACCAGCGGCACGGCAAGAGGCAGGAAGCGCAGCCATTGGTCGAAGGGGAGATTTTCGGCCACGCTGCTGAATACGAGCGTGAGAGCGCCGAACACGATGAAGAAGGCCAGACAGATCGCAACGGTGATCAGGAAGCCGCGCAGCGTTTCGCCGAGCGGGCCGAAGAGCGTTGCCGGGCTGCGGTAATGGCAGGCCGGTGCGGCGATGATCGCGCCGAGGCCAAAGCCGATCAGGGAGAACAGGAGCACCAGGGTGGGAACGGGTTTTGACGGGCTCGCAAGCTCCATGAGGAAGGGAAAGAAGCCGAAGGGCATGGTGGCGGCGAATACGCCCGCGAGCACGAGCGCGGTAAAGCCCGCATAGATGAAGACGATCAGCAATATCCCCAGAAGCAGCCGCCAGATCTGTGGATAGAGCCGCGCCGGGGCGATATAGGCCTTGAATTCCGGTGTCATCTTCCTGCTTCCTGCCCTGTTGCCTGCCCGGCGCAGGTTACAGGCACTGCCCGGCCGCTGCAATCTCGCTTGTGGAATGCCCCCGCCTCGCCTATCAAAACGCGAAAGCTGATGATGGGAGGCCCCGATGAAGAAGAACACCCGCTTTGACAAATCCCGCCTGCCGAGCCGGCATGTGACGGAAGGCCCGGAACGCGCGCCGCACCGCTCCTATCTCTACGCGATGGGCATCAGCGAGGACGAGATCCACCAGCCGCTGATCGGGGTTGCCACCTGCTGGAACGAGGCCGCGCCATGCAATATCGCGCTCAACCGCCAGGCGCAGGCGGTGAAGATGGGGGTGAAGGCGGGCGAAGGCACGCCGCGCGAATTCACCACCATCACCGTTACCGACGGCATCGCCATGGGCCACGAGGGGATGCGCGCCTCGCTGGTATCGCGCGAGGTGATCGCCGACAGCGTGGAACTCACCATGCGCGGCCATTGCTATGATGCCCTTGTCGGCATCGCGGGATGCGATAAATCGCTCCCCGGCATGATGATGGCCATGGTGCGGCTCAACGTGCCGAGCGTGTTCATCTACGGCGGCTCGATCCTGCCCGGCCGGCTCAATGGCAAGGATGTAACGGTGCAGGATGTGTTCGAGGCCGTGGGCAAGCACCAGGCGGGCGAGCTTTCCACATGCGAGCTGGAAAAGCTCGAGGCCGTGGCCTGCCCCTCGGCCGGCGCCTGTGGCGGGCAGTTCACCGCCAATACGATGGCCTGCGTGAGCGAGGCGATCGGCCTTGCCCTGCCCAACAGCTCGGGCGCGCCCGCGCCTTACGAGAGCCGCGATCAGTATTGCGAGGCCTCGGGCGAGGCGGTGATGAACCTGCTTGAGAAAAACATCCGCGCCCGCGATATCGTGACCCGTGAAGCCCTGATCAACGCCGCGCGCGTGGTGGCCTGCACCGGGGGTTCCACCAATGCCGGCCTGCACCTGCCGGCGATTGCCCATGAGGCCGGCATCGATTTCGATCTGGATGACGTGTGCGAGATCTTTCGCGATACCCCCTATTTCGTTGATCTGAAGCCCGGCGGCGCCTATGTGGCGAAGGATCTCTACGAGGCCGGCGGTGTGCCCGTGATCCTCAAGGAGCTTGACAAGGCCGGCCTCATCCACCGCGATTGCATGACAGCGACAGGCCGCAGCATCGGCGAGGAGATCGACATCGTGACCCGCGAGGCCGATGGCAAGGTGATCCATCCGGTAAGCAATCCGATCAGCAAAACCGGCGGCGTTGTGGGGCTGAAGGGAAATCTCGCGCCCGATGGGGCCATCGTGAAGGTGGCCGGGATGAGCGAGGAGCAGCAGGTTTTCACCGGCCCCGCGCGGGTGTTCGAATGTGAGGAAGATGCCTTCGAGGCGGTGCAGAAGCGCCAGTACAAGGAAGGCGATGTGATCGTGATCCGCAACGAGGGCCCCGCCGGCGGCCCCGGCATGCGCGAGATGCTCGCCACCACCGCCGCGCTTTCCGGCCAGGGCATGGGCAAGAAGGTGGCGCTCATCACCGATGGCCGCTTTTCCGGCGCAACGCGCGGCTTCTGCGTGGGCCATGTGGGCCCCGAGGCCGCTCATGGCGGGCCGATCGCTCTCATTCGCGATGGCGACATGATCACGCTCGATGCCATCAAAGGCGTGATTTCGGTGGACCTGACGGATGAGGAGCTTGAAAAGCGCCGCGCCGAGTGGGAAGGCCCGCGTGAGACCATCTATGCCAATGGCGCTTTGTGGAAATACGCCCAGCAGGTCGGCCCGACCCGGCTCGGGGCGGTTACCCACCCGGGAGCCAAGAAGGAGCGCCATGTCTACATGGATCTCTGAGAGGCCACGGCCTGCACGCCCCGCCCGGAGGGGCGCGCTGATGCTGGCAATGGCTGCACTCGCGGGATGCTCGCAAACCGGGCCTGGCCGGCTCTCCTTTGCGCCGCTCCCGCCCCGGGCGGCGATGGTTGCGGATGGGGAAGTGAGGATCAGGGGGCCGAAAGGCTTTTGCATCGTTCCCGATGCAATCAGGCAATCCCCCGGCGGCGATTTCCTGCTTCTCGCAAGCTGCGCCGCGATCAGCGGCTCACCGCGCCACCCTCACCCCGAATTGCCGGCGCTCATCACGGTTACCGTATCCGGCACGCCCCTGACGGACGAACTTTCCTCCGCTGCCTTGCATGCCTTCTTTGCGAGCAAGGCAGGGAGGGCGGCGCTCAGCCGATCGGGCAGGGCAGAAGATGTGCGCATTCTTGGAATGGAAGATCGCGACGGCATGTTCATCATCCACCTCCGGGATGACGGCAATTCATCCCTGCCGGGGACGAAGGGCGAATACTGGCGGGCCATGTTCGATCTTCGCCAGCGGATCGTGACGGTGTCCGTCATCCCCCCGGACAACACGGCCCCCGGAAAGCAGGCAGAGCGCAAGCTGCTCCTTTCCCTTGTCGAAACCCTGCGTGCCGCCAACCCGCAAGGCCGGGGCGGGGCCACAGCGCGGGCCGGCACGGGGGGCAGGCCACCAAAGCTCCCCCGGCCCAGGCCAAGGCTCCGGGCAGGCTGAAGGAAAAGCGGTCCGGCATCGGGAATGTGGTTAACCATTTTCCACCATTATTGCTTTCTGCTATGAGGCGGCAGAGCGTGTGCGCAACGGAAATGCGGCGGCGGCCGCAGGATGAGGGCGATCAGGCAGGATGATGCCAAACCGGATTGACAAGCTCATGCACAGACGCTGCCTGCGCCATTGGCAGCAGGCAGCGCGGCAGGCCGTGCGGGCCGATCTTCTGACCCTGCGCAGAAAGCGCGATGACGCACGCGCGCTCGAACATGAGCTTAGAAGATTTTTCAACGTGGCGGAAGGACGCCTCCGGCTGCCCCTGCGCGGCACGAACGCCATCGAACGCCCGATCGGCACGGATTGGGCCTGGCGCCCGGAGATCTGGCGCGGGCCGCTGGCGCCGCCGGGGATCGCGGCTGTGGGGAATGGTTCTTCTTATGGCAATGAAGCGAAGATCTTTCACGATTGCCCGAGATCGGAGATCATCCTCCGCCAGATCCGCAATGATGATTGCGAGGATGTGCTGGCACCTTTCGGGCTCCGGCTGGAAGCCTTTGCCTTCGAGGGGAGCTTCCTATCGCTGGCGCTCGATCTTCCGCCGGAGAGCCTCGAGGGGCTCGAAAAGGATCATGTTTTCCGCGCAACCATTGATCGCATGACAGAGCGGGATATCGAGATATTCGTCCGCCTCAACATCACCTGTGGCCCGAATACGGAGCAGTTGGTATGCGAGATACCGCCTGGAGCGGGTGAAGGGGTGGCTGAATTCGATCTCGCCTATTCGCGGATAAACGAGAAGCGGGTTGAAAAATTCTGGCTCGATGTCATCTTCGAGAACCCTGAATTCAATCGCATCCATCTGCGCGACCTGACGGTTGTGCGCCGTGTGCGGGCCGCCGTCTGAGCGCCGGCCTCTGGCAGAAAGGGCTTCCCCAATGAAGGGATACAGGCTTGTTGAAGCGAAGATCGCGAAAGGGATCTGGGAGGGTGTCCTGATTGCCGGTGGCAATGAGGCAGGCCAGCATCCCCCGCCGCTCGAAGCCCTTCACCGGGAGAAGCCGCTTGCCGGGCTGTCAATCGAGGCGATCGCGGATCAGCCCGGGCACTGGCACGTGACGGTGCCGATCCCTGGGGAGATCATTTCCGATGGCGTGGAAAGTATCCTGCTGCGGGATCGGCAAAGCGGCGCTGTCCTCGGCAGCTTCGCCATACTGGCCGGAAATGCGCTTGGGGATGACATCCGGGCCGAAATCGGCCTTCTGCGTGCAGAGCTGGACATGCTCAAACAGGCCTTCCGCCGCCATTGCGCCGATACGTCGGATGGATCTTCATCCTGAGGAATAGCCCCCCGAACCATTCAGCCGGGATCGTTGAGCATCGCTATGGCTTCCCCCTTCACCAGCCAGGAGATGCCAAAGGCCCAGATGCCGAGGCTCTCCAGCAGAAAGACAAGCGAATAGCGATCGAGCCTTGCCCTGAGCGCCTCCGGCAGGATCGCCGCATGGATCACGATCCCCGCCATGGCGATCAGCAGCACGCTCCCGCATCCCCTGTAGATCCGGTT
>Ga0256832_1000290_pt1 | contig 31711 bp, 29 predicted proteins | sample 134614metaG_FD_190534 | JGI IMG/M metagenome (GOLD analysis project Ga0256832, IMG submission 190534) | Hydrothermal vent microbial communities from Lau Basin, Pacific Ocean - 134-614 | ecosystem: Environmental > Aquatic > Marine > Hydrothermal vents | place: Pacific Ocean: Lau Basin | collected...
CAAGAAGCTGCCAGATCACCTCCTGCCACGTACCGGCAGGCCCTCCAGGAAGGGCAGGATGAAGGTTAATTGCCGAAATCTTTTTGCATATCTCAGGGCTTAAGACCCACATGTAGCCGGCAAGTATGGCAAGGGGGCACCCAAAGGGCTCAATCTTTTTGTATAACTCCTCATGGTAAAGGGTGCGCCATTTGGCCCTGTCACGTTTTCTTAATTCAGGCTCAAATTCAAGGGCGGAAAACCTCACCAGGGGAATACCCCTTTTTTCTGCAACTCTTGCGATCTCGTCGCTAAAGGGGCCTTCACCTTCCCTTCTCGAAAGAAAGAGGTAGCAAAAGTCTCCCTTTATCTCCCCTTCCCTTACGGCCTCGAAAACCGTGTTAAACAGGTTTACCGCCGCCTCGTCCCTACCTGTTGTCCACCAGCCAAAACGGAAGTCCTTCATTCAAATCTCCTAGTACCGTAACCCTCACGGGGCATTACCTGCAGGAAGTGTGTAATACGCATTTTTGCTTATTTTTCTTGAATATTAACAGTTTCCAGGAAAGCTGACAAAAAATTTGAACCTTCCAGGTTTCATAGAGAACAAAATAAAAAACAGCAGAAGGTTCATAAAAGAAAGGAGGAATGAGAAGATGAAATCTAAAAAGCTTTTGCTATTGGTTTTGACCCTGTTTTTGCTGTCCAGCCTGGCAGGCGTTGCGGCCTTTGCAGGCGAAAAAAAGGGCGGGTTTTTCAAGCCAAGGGAAAACCCCAAGCACATGGGTTTCCCAAAACTTCGCAAACTGCTTCCAGACCTGGTTGTATCAGACATCAGGGCCAAGGAAGATCCAAAGGGCTGTTTCCTGCAGGTGACCATGAAAAATGCCGGACCTGGAGCAATACCTGATGAATTTTATAAAAGACAACCTCCAAGGGTTGCCATTCAGATGTATAATGGAAACAAACCCTGGGGCGGAACAGTCCTTTTTGGTTTCGACCCTGGAAAGAGGATACAAAAGCCTGGCGGAAGCGTTACATGGGACTGGTTTCCCGGCGCAAAGAACCTGCGGCTTGCTCCTGGATACCACACCATAAAGGTGGTTGCAGACAATAACAAGGAACTGCCCGAAGCCAACGAGAACAACAACTCACTGACCAAGAGGATTTCATGTTTTTGCAACGAAAAATTGCCAAACCCTGAAATAGCCTTTAGCCACAGAAACCGCCACGGTTCTATCTACATTAATGTTAAAAACTGGAGGGATTTCCCAGAGTCGCTTTTTATTCGTGGTCCCGATTTTCCCAGCTGCGACATGGGAATTGGTGGTTCAAGGGCCGTTTATGTGGTTCGAGATGCGTTAACGAACCAAGATATCAGCCTTCTTCTGTGCATTTACGACCAAGGTCGCCTAAAGACCATCAAATTCCATCCTGGTCCAAAGACTAAAAGAACTCGGAAAATCTACGTTGAAATGATAGACAGAGGCTGCAAAAGAACCTTGAAATCAAATATCATAAACATCCCTCAAACCCCAATTTCTTGGGTCAGATAAGGAAAATATTGGATTCGGTTCATGAGCAGAAGCCACCAAAAAGCCTTGTGAAGCTTGTGAATAATTTATTGACAAATCCAAACTGCTCCATTAAAAAACAGAATCTGGAAATGAATCATTATTCACAAAATAAAGAAAGGAGGAGCAAGAAATGCGTGCTACAAAGATGTTGTCAGTACTGTTTGCGCTGCTTTTCGGCATAGCTGTTGCCGGTATCGCAGTGGCAGGGGAAGGACCAGAGGTAATAACCCTGAAGGCCAAAAAGGGGGATGTTACCTTTCCTCACCACAAACACCAGGCAAAAATCAAGTGCGGTGAGTGCCACCATGGCCCCAACCATTCCGAATACAAGGCTGGCATGAAGATCCAGACCTGTGACAAGTGCCATAATAAGGATTTTGCCAACAAGAAGCTCAACAGTGTTATGAAGGCCATGCACAAGAATTGCCGTGACTGCCACAAGCAGCACAAGGCAGAGGGTGCCCCAACCAAGTGCAGCGGCTGCCACAAGAAATAAGGTCTTGTAAATATGATTATTCAAGGTCTGCCATTTGCGGCAGGCCTTTTTTTTTGAAAATCCATGGTAATAACCGTTTTCAAAAAAAAGATCGATCTTCTAAATAGACCAGAGGACAGCAACCTTAAAGAGGCACTAACAGATGTCCTGAGCCAATCGCTTCCTGGCACCCTGCCTACCATGGACCGGCTTAAATCCCTTTTTGTGAAATCTTTTGCCAGGCTGTGCAGGGAAGAAGGTATCGAAAACCTGAGCTCTCAAGATCATGAAGAAGCCCTTAAGGACAGATTGCCAGATACGGTTGCAAATTGGCTCACGGTTCTTTCAGAGATTCTGTCTGAAGGCCAATCCGGCCAGAGGGTGGAGGACCCAGCCTTCACGGCAGCAGTCTTGCTTCTGAGGCTCCACGAATGGATAAACTGGAACTATGACAGGAGATTAATCTATGGAAGTCAACTAGAGCAGGAGGCTGAAAAAAGGTTTGAAGGCCTGGAAAATGAAATGGATCTTCTTGGTGACAAGGACGAGATCCTTGCCCAGACCATGGACAGCCTTTCAGGATTTTGTTCAAACTTCTGGATTGACGAACCAAGCCTCCTTCCAGGAGTAAAGACCTATTTCGTAAGGGTAGATTTTAATTACGGTCAAGGAATAAAAACCCTACAAATCGGCATCAAGTCAGTTCTGTTTGACCAGGTCAAAATGAGGGCCATTTGTCCGGATCAGCACATCCTCTCCCACATTTTGGAATCACTTCTACAATTTTCCTCTATTGGCATTTCACCATCTGACAATTATATTTAAGAAAACTTGTAAATTTGAATGTTAAAAAGTTATGCCTGGAACGCAGATAATTACGCCCATTCAAACTACGAACATAAAACAATTCACCCTTCTTCTTGATGGTGAATGGCGCATACAAAAGGTCAGCGGACCCCTGCACGAGATCCTTTCAATAAATCCGGACCAGGTAGTAGGCCAAGGCTTTAAAAAATTGCTCCAGGACACAATACTTTCTCCCTTGGTGGAGCTTATCCCTCTTCTTGAAAAGGGGCAAAGTCTTTTCAATTACCGCTTTCTTCTCAATAACGGACAATTCCAGACTGCTATTGTAACCGCCCTTTTGAGCAATAACGAAAAGGGCGAGAAGGACTGGATTGCCATTTCAGTTCGGTTTGAAGGTGAAGACTACGTCGGTGCCCCAATTTTGGACAACATTGGCGATGGTCTTTTCATTGTAAACAGGGACTGGAAAATAATTGAATTCAACAAGGCAGCAGAACGCATCACCGGCTGGCGCAAGAAGGAGGTTATAGGCAAGGCGTGCAGCGACATATTCAAGAGTGCAATCTGCTCCACAGACTGCATACTTGCCAGGGCAATCCGGGAAAAACGTCCGTTTACAGGACAAAGGGTGTTTGTAAAGACTAAATCAGGCCACACCATCCCCATCTCCATAAGTGCGTCACCTTTTATAGATATCACCGGTGAAGTCAAAGGCGGTATTGAGGTTTTTAGGGACATCACCGATCAGGTGGAACATGAAACCATCCTGGACTCTATTGGCGACGGTGTCTTCACGGTTGATAGACACTGGAGGATAACCTCCTTCAACAGGGCGGCCGAGGAGATTACGGGACTTTCCGTGGCAGACGCCCTAGGGAAGCCATGTAGGGAGGTATTCCAGTCAAGTCTTTGCGGCGAGGCCTGCGCCATGGCCATGAGCATAAGGATGGGGAAACGGGTTGCAAATAAACGCGTTACCATAAAACGGGTAAACGGTGAATCCGTGCCCATAAGCATAAGCACGGCCCCACTTCTTGATTACGATGGCAACATCATCGGCGGCGTTGAGACCTTCAGAGACCTTCGTGAGATCGACCAACTAAGAAAACGCCTTACTGGTCGTTATACCCTAGGCGATATCATCAGTAAGAGCCCGCAAATGCAGAAGATATTTGACATTCTGCCTGAAATTGCAATGAGCGACAGCAATGTTCTTGTACTGGGAGAAAGTGGAACAGGCAAGGAACTAATTGCACGGGCGCTTCACAACTTCAGTAAAAGAAAACGCGGGCCCTTCGTGGCAGTAAACTGTGGCGCCCTGCCTGACACCCTTCTGGAGTCAGAGCTTTTTGGTTACAAGAAGGGGGCCTTTACCGATGCAAAGCAGGACAAAGAAGGACGTTTCGCAGCAGCAGAAAAAGGGACCCTTTTCCTTGATGAGATAGGGGATATTTCGCCTGCTCTTCAGGTTAAGCTCCTAAGGGTGATTCAAAGCAAGATGTATGAACCCCTAGGCTCCAACCGACCGGTCAAGGCGGACGTGAGAATAATTGCTGCAACAAACAAGGACCTGCAGACACTGGTAAGGGAAGAAAAGTTTAGGGAGGACCTTTACTACAGGCTCAATGTGGTAAAAATAGTCCTGCCGCCCCTAAGGGAACGCCTTGTTGACATACCCCTTTTGGTGGAACACTTCATACAGAAATTCAACGTGGAAAAGGGGAAGGACGTTTCAGGCATCTCTGATGAAGCCCTTGATCTTCTAATGAAATACGACTATCCAGGAAACATCAGGGAGCTGGAAAACATAATAGAATATGCCTTTATCCTTTGTCATGGTGGTTTAATAATGCCAGAGCACCTTCCAGAACAATTTTCCAAGGATGAAGAAAACCTTTCCTCTCCTGAAATACTACCCTTTAACAGACCGATGTCCTTAAAGGAAATCGAAAGGATTGCCATCGTTAACGCCCTCAAGAAAAACCATGGCAAGAAGATGGCCACCTGCAGGGAGCTTGGGATTTCAAAGGATACTTTAAGAAGGAAAATAGCCCAATATAAGATAAAAGAGGAAGAAATACCTGCCTGAAAAGGCTAGCCAGGGTTGATCTTATTTCTCAAGCAGCTTTTCGCCACAGCTACTGCAAATTAAGGGATTTGAAGACTGTTCCGTGCGATCAACCTTTGCCTCGCACGTCTCGTGAACTTCTTTGGGGCAATTGAGGATCTTCCAGCAAGGCTCGTATTTAAGAAGCCGCTTGATGCCTGGTATGCTGATACCCTCGTCGTGGATAATGGATCGGAGACAAGAAACCCACTGAATGTCACTTTGGGAGAAGATACGGCGCCCCCCTTTGTAATGGGGTGAAAGTAACCCTTCGGCCTCATATAGCCTCAATGTTCTAGGGTGCACATCCAGGAGCTTTGCAGCGACACCTATGGGATAAACAGGTAACAACCTGTCTGGAAGTGCCCCTCTTTTACGCCTTTTCTTCTTTTGACTCATGAGCCTCAGCATGGTGGGTTGGGGCCTGCCCTTACTTACTGGGCTGGGGCAGGCCCTTTTGTGTCTGTGTCCCTATGTCTGTCTTATTTGAATTGCCAATTAATTGTTAATGATCTTCTGCCAGATGTCCCTTGAACATCTTCTCTCCCATGAGAAAGGCCATGGCGCAGAAGCTTAAACCGCCAATGGTTATCATTATCTCATGAAAACTTGGCACGTAGCTTAGATAAAGGGGAAAATCTATAACTCCGTATTCGTGGAAGGGGTTTACTATTTCGCCTACAAGAACGAGATCGTAACGCATGAAGAAGATTCCAATCATACAGAGTGCGCCTGCTGCAAAGAGGGCCGGTACGCTTCTACCCTTTGTGCCAAGTATTATTATGAAGGGAAGGACCATGCCCATTAAAACCTCACCTACCCAGAAATTGAATGCATACGGTCCCTTGATGAGCGCCAGGGTGGCCTCGTACTTTCCTGGAGGATGACCTGCAATCCCTGAGATAACCTTCCAGATGTCAAAGAAGATGAGGGTAGCCATGAGGAAAGCGCCAGTGTAGGCAACGGCCTTGAGGGAATTTTTGAGCTTATCACTCATTTTCCAGCCGTTTGTCTTATAGGCAATGTAAGTGAAGAGCAGGACAGCTGCACAACCTGACATTGCGGCAGAGGTGATGAAGTAAATGGGCATGTAAGGACCATGCCAGAATTCACGGGAGCCGAGGAGGCCAAAGACCGCACCCAGGTTACTGTGGGCGGCAATACCGGACAGAACCCCGAGCAAACCGAACATGGCGGCCTGTTTGTGCTTGTTCAGCTGGAGAAAGGCAAACTCAACGGCCATGAAAAAGAGATAAACCCCGTACAATGTTCCCATCCACCAAATGTTTGAGGTGAGGTTTGGGGAAATCATGTTGTAAATGGCCATGCGCCAGGGATTTTCTATCTCGAAGGCAATAACCATAAAGCCGCTGACGATGGTGGCAATGGAAAGAAAAACCGCCCTCTTGGCTACTGGGACAAAGCTATCAAAGCCGAAAACATGGCCAAGAGAAGACACAATGCATAGCCCTGTGGAGGTAACCACAAAAAATACATAAGTGGCAATCAAAAGGCCCCAGGGAATTTCCCTTGTACAGTTGTAGGCAGCTTCATGCCCAATATACATGGCATGTAGCCCGAAGGCTACCCCCGCTGCTGCCATAAAGGCAAAAAAAGCAATGCTTGCATTATAGGCCCTGGAACTTACTACTGGTAGGGCCTTGCCTGCAGTTAGCGAGCTGACGGTTGGTTCATTCATTTTTTTCCATTCCCTCCTTTGTGAAGTTTCGGTTAAGACCTGAACGATATCGTGTTAATAAACTTGACAATTTAAATTGTCAAGTTTTTTCTTGTAAATATTTTAACTTCTTGTAACACATTGAAATAAAAAGAAAATCTTATTGCAAAAATCTCAAAATCTGATTAAAAAACCATTGAGATTTTAAAAAAAGCATTTTCCTGGCTTGAAATGATAGGGCGAAAAAAAACCACAAGAAACATAAGAATAGATATCAGCTATGACGGATCAAATTACCATGGCTGGCAACGGCAAAAGGGGCAGGTGACTATTCAGGAGGTCCTTGAAAACGCCGTATCAAAAATGACCAGGGAAAAGATCAACCTTCTCGGCTCAGGCCGCACCGATGCAGGGGTTCACGCCATCTGCCAGGTGGCAAACTTCCTTACAAGCTCAAAAATTCCTATAGATGGGTTTGAAAAGGGCCTAAACAGCCTCCTTCCAGAGGATGTTGCCATAATTTCCGCAAAAGAGGTCCCGTTGCAATTTCACGCAAGAAAAAGCGCCAAGTCAAAGACCTACCGATACCGGATAGTAGAAAGTGATAAGAGGCTCGCCCTGGTACACAGGAGGGCATGGATTACCAGTGAGAGTCTCAGGCTCGCCCCTATGCAGGAGGCGGCTAGATCTCTTATTGGAACACACGACTTTTCTTCTTTCATGGCTGCCGGTTCAAATATTTCTTCAACTATACGCACAATCAACACCATAGAGATAAGGCAGACCCTGTGCCCCGAGTACCTGCCCTTGGAATTCACGGAGTTTCAGATCGAGATAAATGCCAACGGTTTCCTCAGATACATGGTTCGCAACATAAGCGCCCTTTTAAAAGAGGTGGGCTGTGGACGCCTTTCTTCCAGGGATGCTACTGCCATTGTCAAGGCACGGGACAGGGCCGCCTCGCCCCCGACAGCCCCTCCTTGGGGCCTCTATCTCGTCAAGGTCTATTACTGATTTGACGTAAAGTTCCTTCGCATGCCTTCACATACGGGAACGCAAAAAACGCATTGAATCCGTTTAAATCCTAGCCAAAAGAGGTTGTGCAAACCGCCCCTCTTTAGTAAAAGGTCAATATATCGTCACCAAACCTCAGGAGGAGCCAATGAGCTGGAGCACACCGCTTGCAGAAAGAGTCATAAACCTTAAGCCTTCCCCTACCCTTGCCGTTGATGCAAAGGCAAAGGCCCTTAAGGCCCAGGGAGCAGACATCATTAACCTGTCAGCAGGAGAGCCCGACTTTGACACCCCTGGTCACATAAAGGATGCGGCCATAGCTGCCATAAAAGAGGGTTTCACCAAATATACTCCTGTTGCCGGAATCGTGGAGCTAAGGCAGGCAATAATTGACAAGCTCAAGAGGGATTACTCCACTGAATACGGACTGGATGAAGTGGTTGTATCAACCGGGGGCAAACAGGGACTCTATAACTGTTTTCAGGCCATACTGGACCCTGGTCATGAAGTGATCATACCGGTTCCATACTGGGTCTCTTACCCTGCCATGGTGGAGCTTGCAGGAGGCCGTCCGGTCTTCCTCCAGTGCGAGGCAGAAACCAATTTCGACATCGACCTTGATAGACTCTCCAGCCTTGTTACAGACAAAACGAGGGCGCTCATACTCAACAGCCCATCAAACCCAACAGGAAGCGTATATAGCCCACAGACCCTAGAGGCCCTTGCTAAAATGGCCGTGGGAAAGGGCTTCTACATTATAACGGACGACATCTACGATGAAATAAGATTTGACGGACATGGCCCTGAAAACCCGGTTTCTGTCTTTCCAGATGCCAGGGAACACGTGATCATTGCAAACGGCGTGTCAAAGACCTATGCCATGACAGGCTGGAGGATCGGATATCTGGCAGGCCCGCAGCCAGTCATAAAGGCAGCAACCAAGATACAGAGCCAGAGCACGTCAAACCCCAACTCCATTGCCCAGAAAGCGGCCCATGCCGCCCTTTCAGGGCCCCAGGACTGCGTAAAGGAAATGGTAAGGGCATTTAAGGAAAGAAGGGACTTCATTGTGGAGCGGCTCAACAAGATTTCCGGAATAAAATGTAACACGCCCCAGGGGGCCTTTTACGTGTTTCCGGACGTATCCTTCTTCTTTGGAAGGTCAGCGGGTGATTTCGAGATAAAGGGCTCCCTTGAGCTTGCCGATTACCTCCTTGAAAAGGCGAAGGTTGCATGTGTTCCAGGAATTGCCTTTGGGGATGACAGATTCATAAGGTTTTCCTACGCCACCAGCAAGGAACAGATAGAAGAGGGGCTTAACAGGCTGGAGAAGGCCCTGGCAGCCCTTTCTTAAGGGGCACCTTCTGCCACCTGACAAGAAGTTCAAGAAACCGGGGCCTAGGTATGAGCCTTGCACCGAAACGCTTGAGATGCTCAGTCTCCACCTGACAGTCTATGAGCCTGAGGCCCCTTTGCTTAAAGTCATTCACAAAATGGACAAAGGCCACCTTTGAGGCGTCCCTCTCCCTGTGGAACATGCTTTCACCAAAAAAGACGCTTCCCAAGATCACCCCATATAGACCGCCCACCAGTTTTTCATCTCTCCACGCCTCAAAACTCAAGGCGTAACCAAGCTCATGAAGCCTGCAATAGGCATTGATCATCTCCCTGTTTATCCAGGTGCCCTGATTCTGCCCTAGCCTTGTCTGCCCACACTGCTCCATCACCTGCCTGAAAACACGGTTGCACGTGATACGAAAGCGTCCCTTTCTCATCTCTCTCTTGAGGCGCCTGGGTACATGCAGTTCTTCAGGAAAAAGCACAAGCCGGGGGTCAGGAGACCACCAAAGTATTGGCTCACCCTGATTGTACCAGGGAAAGATTCCCGACCTGTACGCATTCAAAAGCCGTTTTACAGACAGATCTCCTCCTACAGCGAGAAGACCATCCGGCCTAGATAGCTCAACAGGAGGAAATTCATAACTCAATTCATCCAGCAGGAAAACCGGCATGAAATAAAAATAGCCCCTTTGCCCAAAAAGACAAAGGGGCCATTGTATTCGGTTATATTAGAGGGATAATCAAAGACCTGTAGGAAACTTAGGAAGGTCCTTTAGTGCCTCTGCTATCTTGTCTTCCGGATATTCGTAATCCTCAAGCTTTCCTTCGAGATAATCGTCGTATGCTGCAAGGTCGAAATGGCCATGACCGCTAAAGCAGCAGACTATTGCCTTTTCTTCTCCTGTCTCCTTGCATTTGAGGGCTTCATCGATCCATCCCCTAAGCGCATGGGATGTTTCAGGAGCGGGTATGGTACCCTCTGTCCTTGCAAACTGCACTGCAGCATCAAAGACCGGATTCTGAGTATAGGCCCTTGGAACTACCACGCCGTTTTTCACCAGGTTACAAAGTATTGGGGCATCCCCGTGGTATCTCAGGCCACCTGCATGGATCCCAGGAGGCTCGAAGGTATGTCCAAGGGTGTACATGAGCATGAGGGGTGTCATACCTACGGTATCACCGTAGTCATACTGATAGAGGCCCTTTGTAAGGGTTGGGCACGATTTTGGTTCAACGGCTACGATCTCTATGTCCTGTTTTCCATCTATCTTGTCCTTAACGAAGGGAAGTATCATGCCTCCAAAGTTTGAACCACCGCCAACACAACCCACTATTACATCCGCCCTGTCTCCGGCAAGTTCCAACTGCTTCTTGGTTTCAAGGCCTATCACCGTCTGGTGAAGAAGCACATGGTTCAAAACGCTTCCCAGGGCATAGTTGGTGTCCTCATGAGTGGCGGCATCTTCAACCGCCTCGGATATTGCAATGCCAAGGCTTCCCATGGAATCGGGGTTTTTCTCAAGGATGGCCCTTCCTGCGTTAGTACGATCCGTAGGTGAAGGGTACACTTCCCCGCCCCAGATGTGCATAAGGATGCGCCGGTAGGGTTTCTGGTTGTAGCTTACCTTTACCATGTAAACGGTGCAGTGCATATCAAAGAGGCCGCATGCAAAGGAAAGGGCGCTTCCCCACTGCCCTGCCCCTGTTTCAGTGGTGAGCTTGTTGACACCAGCCTTTTTGTTGTAATAGGCCTGGGCAACGGCCGTATTGGGCTTGTGGCTGCCTGGAGGGCTTGCACCTTCGTACTTGTAATAAAGCCTTGCAGGAGTCCCCAGGGCCTTTTCGAGCCTCCTGGCCCTTATCAAGGGGGTGGGCCTCCAGAGCTTGTAAATCTCTCGAACCTCACTAGGTATCTCAATCCACCTCTCCTGACTCACCTCCTGCATTATGAGTTCGTCAGGGAAAATGGGTTTCAGATCGTCCGGGGTTACAGGCTCTCCCGTCTGTGGATTAAGCGGGGGGGCCAGGGGTTCTGGCAGGTCAGGAAGCACATTATACCATGCCTGCGGCAATTCCTTTTCATCAAGCAAGATCTTGTAACTGTCTGACATTTTAAAATTTCTCCTGTTCTTTCTTATTTTTGCAACCAGCCTAAAAGATGTAAATCAGCTTGAACCAGACGTTTTGTTTTTCAGGGCCGTTTTTCACTGCAAATTCGTGCTGGTACCTGAGCGTGGCCATGAAATTCTTGTGCTGATACATAAAGCCTGGCCCCAGGGCAACAGCCCTTGATTTGTCATCCTCTATGTCTTTAAGGGCCTTTTTGAGGGGAGATGGCAGGCCTCCCAAACCGTCAAAATCGTCTGATGTTGTCTGCTGGTAAAAGTACCCGTTTATGCCAAAACGAAAATAATCGGTAAGTCCCCAGGAGACATTGAAATCGAAGTGAAATTCCTGGCCTGGGGTCCTGTCAACACGCACCGGTGGGCCTGGTTCGTAATCGTCCTGATGGGTGTTGAAATCGTACATGAACTTTATGGATGTCTCAAGCTGGGGAAGCGGAAAGTAGGTAACTGCCAAAACCGGCTCAAAGGTCCAGAAGTTTCGCCCAACCGAGGCCATATTGCCCTTGTCCTCGTTATACAATGGAAAATATATATCTGCTGCGGAAATTGCCACGTGAAGCCGCCCCTGGTCAAGATGCCAGCCAAGAAGAAGGGGCGAGTAGATCACATAGAGCGCATTGAAATCGGAATAGTGTTTCTTCAACCCCGATCCAACAGGGGCATTAAAATCCATATCCTTGTTAATTGCGCCAAAGAAGAAGTGCTGGCCATAACTTGCACCCAAAAGCCTGTATTTGGATATCCAGATGAGCCTGATGATGTCTCCGCCAATGTCTGCGTCATCCAGAAGGTGGGTGTCATCCCCGTTGTCGTCCTTGAGCTTCCCCGCATGGCCGTAATAGGCGTAGTTTATGAGGGTAAGACCAGGAGGTGGCATCATGGCTACCATGAAACCTTCTGCACCGTTTGGATAGGCGTGACCGCCACCTGCCCGTGAGTCCGATGTGCAAAAACAAAACAAGAAAGTGACAAAAACCCAAAAAAGTACTGCTTTTCTTACCATGACTGTTCTCCCTTCCCTCATGTGAATTTTACTCTTTTACACTAATATGAATGGTCATTCAACACGGTTTTTGCCTAAATTAAGGCAAAAATTCCTGATTTTTAGAGTGTCACCTGGGGTATGATTGACAGTGGCCAGGGGCGTAATTATTTTTTTTAGCACCTTGCACCAAAGGGTGCTAATCTGTCACCAGTAAAATGGCAGTTAATCCAAGGAAGTAAGTGGAATCGGGAAATATGACAGAGAAACTCTCCATATCCGAAAGGAAAAAGGAGATATTAAAGCAGGTAGTCAACTCGTACATAGAGACTGCAGAGCCTGTTGGCTCAAGGATAATTGCAAAGAGATCGTCTCTGGGGCTAAGTTCTGCAACCATCAGAAACTGCATGGCCGACCTGGAGGATGCAGGCCTTCTTTTTCAGCCCCATACCTCTGCAGGCAGGCTTCCCACTGAGGAGGGTCTTAAGTTCTTTGTAAAGAACCTCATGGACAAGGTCCCCCTCAGCTGGGGTGAACAGGTTGCCATTGAAAAGGAAATCCTTCAGGAAGCCGAAGATTTTTCTGAAATATTAAAGAAGGCGGCACAGCTGCTGGCATCCCTTACAGGTTATACGGCTGTTGTCAGCGCCCCGTCAGAACTTGATGAAAGGCTGGAATTCATTGAGTTTACCACAATAAAGCAGGGTGTAATCCTGGTGGTGATGGTAACTGCCAGCGGAACCGTCAGAAATCAGCTTATCAGAACGAGACGGGATATTGGCCAGTCCACCCTGGAAAGATTTTCCAGAAAAATGAACAGGCTTCTAAAGCAGTTCACCCTGGGCCAGATTCGGGAAAAGCTCATCCAGGATATGGAGGAAGACAGGAGGCTTTGTGAAAGCCTCCTAGTACAACTCGTTCCCACTGACAGCAGCACGCCGCACACCGGAAGGCTCTACATTGACGGGAAACTAAACCTGCTCGATGAACCTGAGTTCTCACACATTCCCAAGATAAAAAGCCTTCTTGAAGCATTGGAAGAGAAACACCTGCTTCTCCGGCTTCTGGACAGGTGCCTGGCCGGCCAGGAACTCCAAATATTCATTGGCAGGGAGGTGGATTCAGGGGTCAGGGAGTGTGGCATGGTGGTTGCGCCATACGAGAAGGAGGATCAGCCAGTGGGTACCCTGGGCGTTCTAGGACCCATGAGAATGAATTATCCCAGGGTGGTCTCTGTGGTGGAATACATTGCAGCAATAATCAGTTCCAGGGCCAAGGAGATATAATGCCATGGAAAAGGAAAAAGATATTAAGAACGGAAACAACAAAATATCCAAAGAAAAGGAAGATAACAAAGAGATGAAAAACAAGGAAGAGAAGGAGGCAACTGTAGCCTCCTTAGAGAAGAGGTTGGAAGAGACGGAAAAGGAGCTTGCCGAATGCAAGGACAAGATGCTGAGGCTTGCTGCCGAGCTCGAAAACTTTAAAAAAAGGGTCGAGAGGGAAAAGCTGGAGCACATGAAATTTGCCTTGGAGGAGTTTGCAAAGGAGCTCCTCCCCTTTCTTGACAACCTTGAACGCGCCATTGCAGTAGCCAAGGAAACCAAGGACATGGAAAAGATGATCGAGGGCATTGAGCTTACCCTTTCCGGGTATTTCAAGACCCTCGAACGTTTTGGACTGAAGACCTTTGTGGCAGAAGGGCAACGTTTTGATCCCAACTATCACGAGGCCTTAAGTGTGGAAGAAAGCACGGACGTGGAAGAAAACACGGTGCTCAAGGAGCTGTTACGTGGCTACACTCTTCATGACAGGGTCATAAGGCCGGCACTGGTCGTGGTTTCCAAAAAAAATCAATCTGTTGAACAAAAAGAAGGTGGACAAGAAAAAAGTAATGCTTAGTTTTTTCTAAAAAGTTTTACACCAAAAAAGCCGAAGCGATATACCGAAATTTAAGGAGGATATTTAAAAAATGGGAAAGGTAATAGGAATAGACCTTGGAACCACCAACTCCTGCGTTGCCATTATGGAGGGCGGAGAGCCAAAGGTTTTGACCAATGCAGAAGGAGGAAGGACCACCCCTTCTGTTGTGGCCTTTACTGACAAGGGTGAACGCCTGGTTGGTATGCTTGCAAAGAGGCAGGCTGTTACCAACCCGGAAAACACCATCTTTGCAGTAAAAAGGCTCATAGGAAGAAAATTCAACGATCCCGAAGTGCAAAAATCCCGGGAGATCATGCCCTATAAGATAGTTGAAGGCCCAAACGGCGACGCATACGTAGAGGTCCAGGGCAAGAAATATAGTCCGGCAGAGATATCTGCCATGATTCTTACCAAAATGAAACAGACAGCCGAGGACTACCTTGGCGAAGAGGTGAAGGAAGCAGTAATCACCGTTCCCGCCTACTTCAACGACAGCCAGAGGCAGGCAACCAAGGATGCCGGCAGGATTGCAGGGCTTGACGTCCTGAGGATAATAAACGAGCCCACTGCCGCTGCCCTTGCCTACGGCCTTGACAAAAAGAAGGAAGAAAAGGTTGCAGTTTTTGACCTTGGCGGCGGTACCTTTGATATCTCCATCCTGGAGATCGGCGAAGGGGTTTTCGAGGTCAAGTCCACCAACGGTGATACCTTTCTTGGTGGCGAGGACTTTGACCTCAGGATAGTGGACTGGCTCGCAGAAGAATTCAAGAAGGAGACAGGGATAGATCTCAAGCAGGACAGGATGGCCCTTCAACGCCTCAAGGAGGCAGCAGAAAAGGCCAAGTGCGAGCTTTCAACCACCCAGGAGACGGAGATCAACCTGCCCTTCATCACTGCCGATGCATCAGGGCCAAAGCACCTGGTGAAAAAGCTGACCCGGGCCAAGCTCGAGGCCCTCGTTGCTGATCTCATAGACCGTCTTGTGCCTCCATGCGAGACAGCGCTGAAGGATGCAGGGCTTACCAAGGCGGACATAGACGAGGTCATCCTCGTTGGTGGCATGACCCGCATGCCCAAGGTCCAGGAAAAGGTAAAGGAAATATTTGGTAAGGAGCCTCACAAGGGCGTCAACCCTGACGAGGTTGTGGCCATTGGTGCAGCCATTCAAGGTGCCGTCCTAAAGGGTGAGGTTAAGGATGTTCTTCTCTTGGATGTCACCCCGCTTTCCCTTGGAATAGAAACCATGGGCGGGGTTATGACCAAACTCATAGAGAAGAACACTACTATTCCTGCGAGAAAGAGCCAGATATTCACAACCGCTGCGGACAACCAGAACGCGGTCACCATACACGTGCTCCAGGGTGAGCGGGAGATGGCCGCAGACAACAAGAGCATTGGACGTTTTGAACTGGTGGGGATCCCGCCTGCACCAAGGGGTGTACCCCAGATTGAGGTCACCTTTGACATTGATGCAAACGGTATCTTGAACGTGTCGGCAAAGGACCTTGCCACAGGCAAGGAGCAGTCCATCCGCATACAGGCCTCAAGCGGCCTGAGCGAAGAGGAGATCAAGAGGATGGAGGAAGAGGCAAAGCTCCATGCCGAGGAAGACAGGAAGAAACGCGAGCTGGTTGAGGCCAGGAACCAGGCAGACAGCCTCATCTACACCACTGAAAAGAGTCTCAAGGAGCTTGGAGACAAGGTTGACAGCGCCACAAGGGATGAGATCAACCAGAAGATCGAGGCCCTCAAGAAAGCCATGGAAGGCGAGGACGTAGATGCCATAAAGAGGGCGCAGGAAGAGCTCATGCAGGCATCCCACAAGATAGCAGAGATGCTCTATCAGCAGACACAGGCTGGAGCTGGAGCCGCCGGAGCGGCTGGAGCAGCAGGCGGAGCAGGTGGTGGCCAGGCCGCAGGCGAAGGAAAGGGCGGTGGCGAAGACGATGTGGTAGATGCCGACTTTGAGGAAGTAAAATAAAAAACAGGGTGAAAAGCTCACCTGAAAAAGGCCGGACGCTTTAAAGGCGCTTCGGCCTTTTTTGTTTATCAAGGAAGCAGAATATGGATTGCAAGGGCAACCACAATGTAGTTTTCCCGTTTGAGCGTAAAAGGCGCTGCGGCATACTTCTCCACATATCTTCCCTGCCAGGGCCATTTGGGATTGGCCAACTGGGGGAAAAGGCCTACGAATTTATTGATTTCTTACAAAGCGCTGGCCAGAGCGTCTGGCAGTTCCTGCCTCTTGGCCCCACAAAGTCCGGGCTTGACCACTCTCCCTACATGGCAAGCTCTGCCTTTGCGGGAAATCCACTCTTTATATGCCCACTCAAACTCAAGGAAATGGGGCTCATAGAACAGTCTGACCTTGAAAAAAGACCTGCATTTTCAGAATATCTGGTAGATTTTCAAAGGGTTGAGCCATATCTTTGGAATCTTCTTGAAAGGGCTTACCAAAACTTTACCACAGCCGGCCAATATGAAGACTTAGAAGCCTTCTGCAGAGAAAACCGTTCATGGCTCGATGACTATGCCCTTTTCATGGCTCTCAAAGAAAAATTTAATCAAAGGCCGTGGAACAAATGGCCAACCCCCATTGCCAGGAGACAGAAGGACTCCCTGGAGGAGGCCAGAAATGCACTTTCAGGCAGAGTCGAATTTCATAAGTTCGCACAGTGGATATTTTCCCTCCAGTGGTCAGAGCTCAAAAGGCGGGCAGAAAAGGCAGGGGTCAGACTATTTGGGGACATCCCCATCTATGTCGCACCTGACAGCGCCGATGTGTGGGCAAACCAGGAATGTTTCGAGCTCGATCCAGAAACCCTGGTGCCAACGGTGGTGGCAGGCGTGCCTCCGGATTACTTCAGCAAGACAGGGCAAAGGTGGGGCAACCCCATTTACAAGTGGAAGGTGAATGGAAGGCCAAACGAGCCTCTTTACCAGTGGTGGCACATGAGGCTTTCGCGAATGGCCTCCCTTCTACACATCCTCAGAATAGATCACTTTAGGGGCTTTCAGGCCTACTGGCAGGTGCCTGCCTCAGAACCTACGGCAATCAAGGGCAAATGGGTCAGGGGGCCTGGACGATACTTTTTTGAACGCATGAGGAACGCAGTAAATGGCCTTGAAATCGTGGCTGAAGACCTTGGAACAATAACAAGACCGGTTATAAGGCTAAGGGAGGAGCTTGGCCTTGCGGGAATGAAGGTTCTAATCTTTGCATTTGGCTCTGATGAAAAGAACCTCTACCTGCCCCACAACTTTGAACACACCAACTTTTATGTCTATTCCGGCACCCATGACAACAATACAGTGGTGGGGTGGTATCTCGACCCAAGTGTGCCCGAGTTTGCCAAGGAAAGGGTCAGAAGATATGCAAACAGTGACGGAAGCCGTGTCCACTGGGATTTCTTGCGCCTTGCCTACTCTTCAGTTGCCAGGACGGCCATACTTCCCATGCAGGACGCCCTAGGCTTTGGAAGCGACTGCCGCATGAACACGCCCTCTACAAGCAAAGGAAACTGGAGATGGCGGCTGGCTGAAAGGTTTATAACCGGGGAGCTTGCTGGTGCACTTTATTCGGAGGCAAAATTTTATGCCCGTGTTCAGGGCATTGAAGATTCCCAAAAGGATTAGGGCCGGCGACGACCTGGAGCTTAAACTTTTAACCGTAAGAAGCTGGCCTTTACTCTATAAGTTATTGAAGGAGGCCGACGTTGCAGTAATAAAGAACCTTGGATTCCCGGGCAATGCATCCCCTCTCAAAATAGTTCTCTTATCAATCCACCTCTTCTCATGGGCCTACATAATAAGATACGAGGATAAGCCCATTGGGATGTTAGGCATTTACCACTGGCAGCCAGGGGTCCAACTTTTTATTACCCTGGCAGTCTTCAAGAAGAAATTCAGAAACAAGGGCCTTGGCTCTTGCGTCCTCAAGGCATTGACCCGCCATTTAAGGGCCGCCGACATTTGCATACATGTACTGGTGGAAGTAAAAAAAGATAACGTAAGAGGGCTGAACTTTTGGAAAAAGAACGGATTTCGCGTGATCCAAGAAGCTCACTCAACCATTATCATGAAGAGAGAGCCCTGAAAGTGGAAAAGAAATTTGCATACAACCTTTCGAAGGCGGTCTGTTTTACCCTGGAGAGAAAAAAAATAGATGGTGGATTTGGGGCAACACCCAAACTTCCCGCCACTCTTGAAGACACCTTCCACGCTCTGAGGATATTGGAGGCAGTTGAAAGGTATTGCGGCCTCTCAAAAGATGTGAAGTTTGATAAAAATCTCCACTCCGATTTTCTACTGCGTTTCATTGAAAAGAGGCCCAACCTGGGTATGAAGAGTGCCTTTCAGCTCATCTGGTGCATGAAAAGGTGCTCGCTTTCAGCAAAAGCCCAAAAATTTGCAAAGAAACACTATCTCTCCTTAAGGCCTCAAAGTACCGTAGGGCTGTACTATGCCCTTAACATCTCAAAACTTCTTGATCTAACACCGCCATTTAGATACTCCAGGGAAGAATTATCAAAAATCGTTACCTTCAAGGGAATCCTCTTCAGAAGATGGATGGCAATCTTTATTGATAAAATGACTGGAGGACGCCTAATAGATCAAAATAAGGCAGCAATCTGGATTAGCAAATGCCAAAATTATGACGGAGGCTATGGATTTCTTCCTGGCTCCACATCTTACCTTGAAAATACCCATTTTGCCTTACATGCGTTGGAATTTTTGAATGAAAGGCCTCATGATAGGGAAAATATCACAAGGTTTGTAATTGGCTGCCAGACAAAAAAGGGAGGTTTTTCAAGAAGGGCAGACGCTGCTCCTTTCCTGGATGCCACCTGGCACGGTGTTGCCTCATTGATACTCATTACCGACAATAATGATTTACTAAGGCTAGCACCTTAGTTTTTCAAAAGGAAAAATAGACTATTTTTTCGATTGGTCCCCAATCGAACAGCTTGGACCATCTCAGGTGGGGATGGGTCTTTTTGGTTTTTTTTGAGTTTTTGTCTGCCGACCGGCATCAACAGGAGCACCTCAGGAAGGCAACCCCAGCTTTGGAAGCAACCACCTGTTAATACAGATCCATATTATGAGAATAAGAAAAAGAGAAAGAAGATTATCCATATATCAAGATTTTCCTTTTAGAAAGGGCTTAAGGGCAAAGTCACCCTGCCCTCAAGCCCTTTAAATCATACTACTATTCGTGGCCTCCGTGGCCCTTTGGCTTTACCCCAGTCATTCTATTGTACCCCTTGACCCCAATATGACAAAGAGTGCATCTGGTGTTTGATGCAAAGGCCGTATCACCATCGTGGCACTGGCCGCAATATTTACCCTCATAAAGGGCCTTCATAGTGAAATCCTTGTTTTGTTCAGCCGTACCTGCCTCCATCTCAAAGATATCGTCATGACAGGAATCACAGTCAAGACCACTGTCTTCAACGTGGAGCTTGTGATCAAAAATCACTGCCTTAACTGGCTTCGTAAATATGATAGGCTCTGTGGGGTATTCAGCCTCCTCATCTTCTGCGAATGCTGCCCCTGCTGCTACGAAGCAAAAAAAGAACACAATACAAAGAAATATCTTAATACCTTTTTCCATGATTTTTGCCCCCTGTATGCTTAGTCATTCATGTAAAAGATGCACGGTTTGGCACCTGTCTCAGGCCTAAGAACCCAGACTGCCTTATCCGGTTGATGAACCAGTTTCCACACTTCGCTTTCGTGATCGGAAAAATCACCAAAGACCCTGACGTGGGCCGGGCATGCAGCTGCACATGCTGTAAGCTTCTCTCCCTTTGAAAGCCTTGTATCCAAGCAGAAGTTACATTTATCAATGGCCCGTTTTTCTTCGTTAAAATACCTGGCATTGTATGGACAGGCAGCCATACAGGTCTTGCATCCAATGCACTTGTGATAGTGCATTACCACTATACCAGTCTTTGGATCCTTTGTTGTGGCCTTAGTGGGACAGACCCTCACACAAGGAGGATTTAGACAATGGTTGCAAAGAACAGGCATGAAAATAGGAAACTTTTTTCCCTCATCATCCTCGGCTAGCTTTTCCAGAATGGTTGTCCTGTATCCGTAGTCGGGCACATGGTTGGTTTTAACGCAGGCCTCTTTGCACTTTTCACAGTCAACGCAGTGGTTCTGCCTTATGACCATGACATAGTGGGGCTTGTAAGAAGTCTTTTCATAACCTTCCAGTTCCACAAGGGCCTTGGCCTCGTCTTCAGGGAGGGGGACCAGGGACAGGATGGAACCTCCAGCCAACACTCCAGTTATTTTGAGGCCCAACTTCAAAAATTCCCTTCTTTCCTCATCTGTCACATAATTTGGTTTATCGGACCTATTTCCTTTCACTTTTATTGTCCTCCTTAGGGAGTGTATTTTTTAACATGCTTCGAGTGATTTTAAACGCAAACACAAAAAAAACGCAACCCCTTGATTTGAAACTATTAAAAAATCCCGCCACTTCCCAAGTTACCTAAAAAAAACGGTTTGGGAATAATAACACAAACTGAATGACTATTCACTAAAAAATTTTCCTTCATTCTAAAAATCCACCAGTCCAAAAATCCTTTGTGTATTGACCACTCCTTTTGGTGGGATTAGCCTATGCCCATCAATTTGGTTGTGTAAATATCAGGGTACAAAAGGTGAAGGATAAACTAGGTATCTACTACTATCCGGTTTTAGAAAACAAGAACCTGCGCATGTACGTTCGTCTTGGCAGTGACGACGTTGAGTTTCGCATGTGGGACAGTAATGACAAGAGTCTCTGGGAGGAGCACGGCTGGGTACCGTGGACGGCAATTCAACAGGCTGCCGAGCTATACAAGAAGGAAGGCCGAAAGGGAGCACCTCCCATCCATCTTTACGATATCGAGATAGCAATCAGGCTCTTAAAGGATGAATTCAGAGAAACAGAATCATAGGAATGACAATGAATGGATTTTCATGGCAGGAATTCTTTAGGTCTGTTCCAGAGGAATTTAAAGGTCTTTTCCTCCAGGACATCCCTCCCTGGCAGGTTCTCAATTCCTTGAAGGGTTTCATACGAAGGAAAATTCAACCCAATTTGCCAGATGTAATAAATCCTGGGGTACCTCTTCCAGAACCCATTGTTCTTCTTCCTGGAGGCTGGATGACTGAAGGATTTGAAACGGTTTGCAATGACGAGACAAAGGGAAAGCTCCAGGTCTGGATAGAGGGAGAACCTGTTCCTGATGCCACTCTCATATGTGCAGGAGTAACCTTCACAGACTACAGAGTGGAGTTTGGCAGGGGCGTCCTGGTTGAACCAGGTGCAATGATTAAAGGCCCTGCCATCATCCTTGATGAGACCCAGGTGCGCCAAGCAGCATACATCAGAGAAGATAGCCTCATTGGGCCCAAGGCCGTTGTGGGCCATGCCACAGAGGTGAAACATTCCATCTTCCTTGAGGACGCCAAGGCAGGACATTTTGCCTACATTGGAGACAGCATACTTGGAAATAGTGTAAATCTTGGTGCTGGCACAAAACTTGCGAATTTGAAATTCGCCCCAGGCAGTGTAAAAATCGCCGGTCCAGAAGGTGGAAAGATGGATACCGGGAGGCGAAAGATAGGGGCCATACTGGGCGACCTTGTTCAAACCGGCTGCAACAGCGTGACGAATCCAGGTGTTTTCATGGGTCCTCACTCTATGGTTGCACCAAATTCAACGGTGAAACCCGGTTATTACCGGGCCAAAACCATTATTCGTTAAAAATCAAAAAGGAGACTGGTTAATGCAGAAAAAAATTGTTGTTTTGTTTGTTGTATTTACTCTTTTCTTTGGTGTTTCAACCTGTCTGGCAAAGGACGGAGGGAACGGAAAGGTCCTTGCACAGGTGGGGAAGTACAAGCTTACGTTAAAGGAATTTAACGATCAGATAAAATCTCTCCCCCCTCAGCTCCAAATGGCAGTGCAAAGAAATCCACAGCTAAAAAAACAGCTCCTGGACAGGTGGGTCCAGCTTACTCTCATGGCCCTTGAAGCAAGAAAAGAAAACCTCCAGGCAAAACCAAATGTTAAGAAAAGAATTGAGGAGATGACCAATGCCCTTCTTGCCCAGGAATACATGATGGAAAACATCTCTGAAAAGGCAAAGGTCACGGACCAGGAACTAAAGGATTATTATGAAAAACACAAATCCGAATTCACGCAGCCAGAGCAGGTAAGGGCAAGGCACATCCTGATCAAGGTTCCGGCAGGTGCAGATAAGAAAAAGTGGGAAGAGGCGAGGAAAAAGGCCCTTGAAATAAGGGCAAAACTGCTCAAGGGAGAAAGTTTTTCCAAGCTTGCCGAGAAATATTCCGATGATCCTGGCTCAAAGGCCCGGGGTGGGGACCTTGGTTACTTCGGCAAGGGCAGGATGGTTCCCGAGTTTGAAAAGGCTGCTTTCTCCCTAAAAAAAGGTGAGATAAGCCAACCGGTGAAGACAACATTTGGATACCACATAATCAAAGTGGAAGACAAGAAACCCGCAAGGCAACGCTCCTTCAAAGAGGTGGAGCAACAGATAAGGCAGAAGCTTCTGCGTCAGAAACAGATGAAGCTCAGGGACGAACTGATTGCCAAGCTTAAGAAGAAATTCCCGGTTAAGGTAAATGAAGGCCTATTGGACGACTCTGGCACCAAGTCCAAGGATTCCCTCCATAAAGGGGTTAAATAGCTATCAGTAGCTGAAAAAATACCGTCTGTCTCTAAAAGCGAGCGGCCCTTTTTTGGGGGGCCGCTTTTTTGGTTTTTTAGCAGATCGGCCACGAAATGTCTTTATAAATTACTAACAATCCTGGTCTGTTATCAATTTTTCCTGTTTAAAAAGAGGGCAAAATGCTTTGCAAAGTAAAAAATAAATTGGTAGAGTGTGTAGTTAGCATTTTTTAAGTTGTCCAAGACAAAAAGCCTTTTGGCTTTGGAGGATACACGTGAAAATCACCTTTGATCCCGACATTCCCATTGACGTGCAGCCGCAGATAGAACAGCTCGTAAGAGAGACGGTTCAGGAAAAATGCAGTTGTGGCAGTGATGAAATATACGTTTCCATCATTGATAACAAGATAATAGATGTGAAATGTTACGATTGCGGCTCGAGTTTTTTTGAAGCTGAAATAAACATAGAGGAGACGGAAGAGTAACCAAAAATTTCTCAGATCTTATTTGGTTTAGGGAGGAGCAGTAACAGATGTCTAAGATCAGAATTGCCGTTGCTGGAGTAGGTAACTGTTTTTCTTCACTATGGCAGGGCATAAACTATTACGCGGATAAATCGGCCGAAGACGCCATCGGTCTTATGCACTGGGAAATTGGAGGTTATAAGCCCAGTGACATAGAGGTTGTAGCGGCCTTTGATATAGACAAAAGAAAGGTGGGCAAGGATGTGGCCGAGGCCATATTTGCACCCCCCAACTGTACCACGGTATTTTGTAAGGATATTCCACCTACAGGAGTAAAGGTCCTGATGGGAAAGGTCCTGGATGGGTTTTCTGAACACATGAAGGACTATCCTGAAGACAAGACCTTTGTACTTGCAGACGAACCAGAGCCTTCCAAGGAAGAGGTAGTGAACACCTTGAAAGACTCTGGTACGGAAATACTGCTTAACTATCTCCCTGTAGGTTCCGAAGAAGCGGTACGTTTTTACGCAGAATGTGCCCTGGAAGCAGGTGTTGGCTTCATCAACAACATGCCGGTTTTCATAGCCAGTGACCCAAGGTGGGCCCAGCGCTTCCATGAGAAGAACATCCCCATTGTAGGAGACGACATAAAATCCCAGCTTGGGGCCACCATCACCCACAGAACCCTTGCCAATCTCTTTAAAAGGCGTGGTGTAAAGCTTGAGCGTACCTACCAGCTAAATACCGGTGGAAACACAGACTTTCTTAATATGCTGAACCGCCACAGACTGCGTTCCAAAAAGGTCTCGAAGACCGAGGCGGTGCAGGCAGTCCTTGCAGAGCCCCTTCCGGCAGACAACATACACATAGGCCCTAGTGACTATGTGCCCTGGCAAAAGGACAACAAGGTCGCCTTCATACGCATGGAAGGAAAACTCTTTGGAGACGTTCCAATGCACCTGGAGCTTAGGCTGTCTGTGGAAGATTCACCCAATTCAGCAGGCGTTGCCATCGATTCAATCCGCTGTTGTAAGCTTGCCCTTGAAAGGGGCATTGGCGGCCCTCTTACTTCTCCATCCTCCTACTTCATGAAACACCCTCCACAGCAGTTTACTGATGATGTTGCCTGCAAAAATACCGAGGAGTTCATAGCTGGCACAAGGGAGAGGTAGGATCAAACTGTCCCATCCTGCCACTCAAATGGCCCTGCATCAACTGTGCAGGGCTTTTTTTATGCCTTAAAAAACCTGGATTTTTTTAAATGGCAGTCTTGACTGGCTCATCTTCATGTTTACCGTAAAGATGAATCAAGTTGTATTTCCTTAAAAATATTGACGAAATCGAAAATCAAGGAGGATGTGAAGATGCTTAGACCATGGTTTTCCCTAAGTGATCCCATATGGCAGGACTTTGACAGGCTGAATAGGGAAATGGAGAAGATATTTAATGAAAACTACTTTTCCCCTGCAGGTGTTGCCTCAAAACGCGTTCCCATTCCGGCGGTCAACATTGGTGAGACCTCGGATCAGGTGTTGATATACCTCTTTGCCCCAGGCCTTGACCCAAAGGACATAGACCTCACCGTGGAAAAGAATATGCTGACCATATCGGCAGGCAGGGATACTGCAAAAGAGCTTGGCGAAGATGCCAAGGTCACCGGTTACTACAGGAAAGAGAGATTCAGCGGAAAATTCAGGCGCGTCATTGCCCTTCCTGAAGGTCTTGATACCGCAAGTGTTGAGGCCAAGTACAAGAACGGAATCTTGAACATATCCATCAAAAAGAAGGAAGAGGAAAAGACCAAGAAGATCGAAGTCAAGGTAGATTAATTAGAAGTCAGGAGGTGTGAAAGATGGCAGACGTTAAAGGACAGGAAATGGCAGTAAAGACCGAAGACAGGACTCCTCAGGAGCAGCAGAGGCTCAGGCCTGTTGTGGTCACACCGCCAGTCGACATATACGAGCTTGAAGACGGAGTGGTTCTCTTTGCAGACATGCCAGGCGTTCCAAAGGAGAACCTGGACGTGCAGATTGACAAAAACGTGCTCACCATTAAGGGCGAAATAGGGGATGTTGTTCCAAAGGACATAACCCCTTTATACGTTGAATTTAACGGTAAGGCCTACGAAAGGGCTTTTACCCTGGGCCCGGACGTTGATGTTTCAAAAATTGAGGCAACTATGAACGCAGGGGTGCTGAAGATATTCCTGCCAAAGAGTGAAGAGGTAAAACCCAAAAAGATCGAGGTAAAAGTGGAATAATGAGGGCTCTTTAGACTGGCATAAGCCGGGCTACCATATTAAAATCAGGGGAAACTTTTGTTTCCCCTTTTTTATTTTTGTGAACGAGAGGACTGAAAATGAGTGACGTAAAGGCTGTAATTGAGGACATGGCTGAAAAGGCCAGGAAGGCTGCCAGGAAAATCGCGGTTTTGTCTACGGATGTCAAGAACAAGGTGCTTCTTTCAACTGCGGAAAAACTCTCAGGCGCTAGAGCGAAGCTTCAGGAAGAAAACAGAAAGGACCTTGAAAAGGGCCAAGCCAAGGGTCTTAGCAGTGCCTTTTTGGACAGACTCGAGCTTTCTGACAAGGTTATAGACTCCATGGTCCAGGGACTCAAGGAAGTGGCTTCCCTGCCCGACCCTGTAGGTGAAGTCACAAAGATGTGGAAGAGGCCAAACAACCTCCTGGTAGGAAGGGTGAGAATCCCCCTTGGTGTCATAGGCATGATCTACGAGTCAAGGCCCAATGTAACCATTGACGCTGCGGCCCTTTGCCTTAAGGCAGGAAATGCCGTGATTTTAAAGGGCGGCTCCGACGCCATACACTCAAATCTTGCCCTTGCACAAATACTTCAAGAGGCACTGGATGAAAACCAGGTGCCAAAGGAGGCGGTGCAGGTTGTCCCAACAACAGACAGGTCTGCGGTAACAGAACTCCTAGCACGTGAGGAAGAGATTGACCTTATTATTCCCAGGGGCGGGGAAGGCCTAATAAGGTTTGTTGTGGAAAACTCTAAGATTCCGGTTCTCAAGCACTACAAGGGAGTCTGCCACTGCTATGTGGATAGGGGCTGCGACGAAGACATGGCCACTGAAATCTGCTTCAACTCCAAGGTTCAGCGCCCTGGAGTATGTAATGCCATGGAGGGGATGCTGGTTCACCAGGATGTGGCTCCATCCTTTCTTCCCAAGATGGGAGAAAGGTTCAAGGAAGCAGGAGTTGAGATACGGGGATGTAAGCGCACGTGCGAGCTTTTGTCCTACGCCGTCCCGGCCACTGAAGAAGACTGGGGCACTGAATTTCTCGATCTCATCCTGGCGGTAAAGGTGGTCTCTTCCATGGATGAGGCCATGGATTACATTGACCGTTACGGCTCAAACCACACTGAGGCCATCATCACCAGGGATTATGCCCGGGCCAGGAGGTTTTTAAATGAGGTGGATGCCTCCCTGGTGCTGGTTAACGCATCCACCAGGTTCAACGACGGGGGCCAGCTTGGGCTGGGTGCGGAAATAGGAATAAGCACATCAAAGCTTCACGCCTACGGGCCAATGGGCCTGGAGGAACTGACTACCACTAAATTCATAGCCTTTGGAGACGGACAAGTCAGAAGTTAGGAAGAAAATAGGGATATTTGGTGGAACCCTGGATCCTGTTCATCTAGGGCATCTGCGGGCTGCCGAAGAGGTCCATGAAGCCCTTGCCCTGGATGAAATATGGTTTGTGCCAGCCTACCTGCCTCCTCACAAGCTTGAGAAGGAGCTCACGCCCTTTGAACACAGGCTGAACATGGTGCAACTTGCCATAGATGGGGTGGAACATTTTCGCGCAAGCACCATTGAGGCGGAAAGAAAAGGCGTTTCCTTTTCCGTGGACCTTCTGAGACAGATCAACCAGATTTATGGGAAAAGCTGTACCTTCTATTTTGTAGTTGGAACAGATGCTGCGTTGGAACTTGATTCCTGGAAGGATTGGCAACAGATTCCAAAACTCACTAACCTAGTCATAATAAAACGTCCTCCTGTAACCATTAAGGATGTCAGGAAAAAATTTTCAGAGATCTATCCGGGCATGGAGATGGTGACTGGGCCTTCTCCAAAGATCCCCAAAGACGGGGCCAACGTCATTTTGGCAATTGAAACCACCGGCCTTGAAATCTCATCAACCAGGATAAGAAAAAAGGTCAAACAAGGAAAATCCATTCGGTTTCTTGTCCCCGAACGGGTAAGAAACTACATTATAGAAAACAACCTTTACGTTTATAAAAAAGAGAAAACACTGCAAAAAGGACAGGACAGTACAAGCCCCACAAGAAGTATGGAGATAGCTTCAAAGATATACAACGAGATACTTGACAACAAGGGAGAAAGGATCGTCGTCCTTGATATGAGGGGTTCATCCCCTGTTGCCGACTTTTTCATCATTGCCCACGGACGCTCAACAAGACACGTGCAGGGTATTGCAAGCCGGATGAAAAGGGAACTTGGCAGGCAAAAGATCAAGTGCAGAAGCATAGAGGGCGAGGAAGAGGGCAAGTGGGTTCTCATGGACTATGACGACGTGGTGGTACACCTCTTCTATGAGCCAGTAAGGGCCTTTTATGACCTTGAAGGACTTTGGGTGGAAGCGCCCCGGCTTGTAATGACTGAGACTGGCCTTGCCAGGGAGGAAAAAGATAATGAGTGAGCCAAACCAGATAAAACGCGTGATGCTGGTGATAATGGATGGATGGGGCTGGCGGGAAGAGCTCGACGGAAACGCTACACGCCTTGCCAGAACCCCGAACCTGGATGGCTATCATAAAAAATATCCCTTTACCCTCCTTAAGGCGTCCGGAGAGGCAGTCGGCCTTCCACCTGGGCAGATGGGGAACTCCGAGGTGGGCCACCTAAACCTTGGGGCCGGAAGGATCGTCTACCAGGAGCTTACACGCATCAACATGGCAATAGAGGATGGCTCCTTCTTTGAAAACCCTGTGCTCAAAGACATCATGACAAAGGTGAGGGAAAGTGAAGGGGCAAGACTTCACCTCATGGGCCTTGTGTCAGATGGTGGTGTCCATAGCCAGATGGAACACCTTTTTGCCCTGATAGAGATGGCTGCCAGGTACAAGATTGGGGACAGGCTCTGCATCCATGCCTTTATGGACGGAAGGGACACGCCGCCTACAAGCGGTGTCACGCACATAGAAAGGCTTAAGAAGGAGATGGAGCGCCATGGTGCAGGCACCATCGCCTCTATCTGCGGCCGCTTCTACGCCATGGACAGGGACACCCGATGGGAACGGGTGGAGGCTGCATATGAAATGCTCGTGCGCGGAAAAGGCCGCATTGAAAAGGACCCTGTTACTGCCGTAAAAAACGCCTACGGGCGCGGCGAGACGGATGAGTTCATAAAACCCATACTCATCGAAAACGAAAGGTGCCCCTTTTCAGAAGGAAAAGGCCCTGTAAGGGACGGGGATGCCATTTTTCACTTCAATTTCAGGGCAGACAGGGCAAGGGAACTTACAAGGGCCTTTACGGAAAAGGACTTTTCCTTCTTTGACGTAAGCGACAGGCCCAGGCTCCTTGCCTATGCAACCATGACCATGTATGACAAGAACTTTGACCTTCCTGTGGCATTTCCCCCGGAAAGGCTACAAAACATTCTTGGTGAGGTCGTAAGCAAGAAAGGCCTCAAACAGCTAAGGATAGCAGAGACGGAAAAATACGCCCATGTCACCTACTTTTTTAATGGCGGAGAGGAAGAGCCCTTCCCTAACGAAGACAGGATCCTCATTCCTTCTCCAAGGGAGGTACCAACCTACGATCTCAAGCCAGAGATGAGTGCGCCAAAGATAGCCAAGACACTGGTGGAGAACATAAAAAAGGATATCTACGACCTCATAGTGGTAAACTTCGCCAATGGAGACATGGTGGGCCACACAGGGGTTTTGGAGGCTGCCATTAAGGCGTGCGAGGTGGTGGATGAATGCGTCGGAAAGGTGACCGAGGCCTTCAGAAAAATGGGCGGCTCTGTGTTAATTACGGCGGATCACGGAAACGCAGAGGTTATGAAATTGCCCGATGGCAGCCCGGCAACAGCACACACCACAAACCCCGTTCCCTTTTACCTGGTGGATGACAACCTTATTGATGCAAGTCTTAAAAAGGGCATCCTTGGAGATGTTGCACCAACCATTTTGAAGATCATGGGCCTCGCCCAGCCGGAAGAGATGACAGGAAAAGCCCTTTTCTGATATGGACAAAACGGCCATCTGTTCCCTTGAGGACGTCTCAAAACTCTACCGGGTCAAAAAGGGGTTTTTCTCAGGGAAGACCTCGCTCATACGGGCGCTTAACAGGGTAAACCTGGACATTAAAAGGGAGGAAATCCTTGGACTAGTGGGTGAAAGCGGCTGCGGAAAATCCACCCTGGCAAGACTTGTCCTTGGCCTTGAAAGGCCCACAAGTGGACGAATCCGTTTTGAAGGCGTTGATCTTTCAGCACTTAAGGGAAGGGAACTGAGGGGCTTTCGAAAAAGGGCACAGATGGTCTTTCAGGACCCTTTTTCCTCCCTAAATCCCAAAAAGACCATATTCAAGATAATCAGCCAGCCCCTTAAAATACACAATATATGCCCAAAGGAGCAGCTGAGGAACGAGGTGAGGCGTCTTCTACAGATGGCGGGATTCAGCAACCCCGGGGTTGAAGACCGTTACCCCCACGAGTTCAGCGGTGGTCAGAGACAGCGAATCGGAATCGCAAGGGCCCTTGCCACAAGGCCAGATCTTGTTGTGCTGGATGAACCCACTTCCGCCCTTGACGTTTCCATTCAGGCCCAGATAATAAATCTCATCCTGGACCTTCAGGCATCAAACAGGATAAGCTGTCTTTTCATATCACATGACCTTCCCATTGTAGAATTTGTCAGCCACAGGATAGTTGTCATGTACCGGGGAACCATCTGCGAGATAATGCCAAGGAGGGCCTTCATGCTCTCTGGCAAAAGTGAAAATTCCCATCTTCACCATCCATATACAAAGTTTCTCATGAAATCCATACCCGTTCCAAGGCCTCAGGAAGAGCCTGGATGTGAGAAAAAGGGGGCAGAGGGCCAGGATACAAAGGCCTCGCCTCTATTAAATGACGAAAAAAGGGCTGGATGCCCGTTTTATTCCCGCTGCCCGGAAAGGCTTGGCTTCTGTGGCCGCCAGGAGCCCATGCCAGTTGAGGTTTCCAAAGGCCACATCATCAACTGTCACCTCTTTCATTTAAACAAAAAGGAGCAAAGCCCAAAATGAAATTTGATGCCACCGTTACCGATCTTTTTGATCTTGACATACCTGAAAGCTATGAGATCCCCGAATGTCTGCCCCTCATGGCCCTAAGGGACGTTATTGTCTTCCCTTCCATGGTGGTACCCCTGTTTGTGGGCAGGGAATCATCCATTGCCGCCGTAAACGAGGCACTTACCAACGACAGGCTCATATTTCTGGTTGCCCAAAAAGATGCCCGCATAGACAAGCCCACCTCTGAGGACCTTTACTCCACAGGGGTGATCGCCGCCATAATGAGAACGCTTCAGCTTCCTGACGGGAGGCTAAAGATACTCACCCAGGCCCTTTTAAAGGGAAGGACCCTTGAGGTGGTGAAGGATCAGCCCTTTTTCAAGGTGAAGGTGGAGCCCATAGAGGACCAAGAGGTGGAAATCTCTGTGGAGACAGAGGCCCTCATGAGACACGTCCGTGAGCATGCAGAAAAGCTCTTTAACATAAAAAACGTATTCAGCCCTGAGCTAGGCATAATACTTAGCACGGTAAACGATCCGGGAAAGCTTGCAGACGTGGTGGCATCAAATCTCAAGCTAACAGGCGGAGAGGCCCAGGAGATACTCCAGCTTTTTCACCCAATAGAGAGGCTAAAGAAGGTCTCTGAGTTTCTGGCCAGGGAGATAGAGGTCTCGACGGTCCAGGCGAAGATACAGTCAGAGGCCAGGGAGGAGATGAGCAGGACCCAGAGGGACATCTTCCTGCGCGAGCAGTTAAGGGCCATACAGAGGGAGCTTGGAGAGATAGATGAAAGGCAGAAAGAGATTGAGGAGTACAAGGCCAAGATAGAAGAGGCGGACATGCCAGAGGCTACTGAAAAAGAGGCCCTGAAGCAGCTAAAACGCCTTGAGTTCATGCATCCTGATTCCTCTGAGGCCGCCCTTGTCCGTACATACCTGGACTGGCTCTGCGAGCTACCATGGTCCGATACCACCAGGGACAAACTTGACATCAAAAGGGCAAGAAATATCCTGGATGAGGACCACTACGACCTGGAAAAGATAAAAGAAAGGATCATAGAATTCATTGCAGTGCGAAAACTCAACCGCAAGGTCAAGGGCCCTATCCTCTGTTTTGTGGGGCCTCCTGGGGTGGGCAAGACGTCCCTGGGAAAATCAATAGCAAGGGCCCTGGGTAGAAAATTTGTCAGGCTTTCCCTTGGAGGCGTTCGTGACGAGGCGGAGATAAGGGGTCACAGGCGCACCTATGTTGGGGCCATGCCTGGAAGG
>Ga0256832_1000291_pt1 | contig 31586 bp, 22 predicted proteins | sample 134614metaG_FD_190534 | JGI IMG/M metagenome (GOLD analysis project Ga0256832, IMG submission 190534) | Hydrothermal vent microbial communities from Lau Basin, Pacific Ocean - 134-614 | ecosystem: Environmental > Aquatic > Marine > Hydrothermal vents | place: Pacific Ocean: Lau Basin | collected...
CAGACCGATGCCTCCGGCACCCTGAAACTGGTGGCAGGCATTGCAGTTCTGGATATACAGCGCGCGCCCGTCGGGCAACGCGAGAGCTTGGCCCGCAATAAACAGCGAGAGGCCGGCAAGCAGTAGCTGGGTCGTCTTCATGGGCATCCCGAGTATGACTCATTTCAATATATTAGCGTATTCTAATTATATTGTGCCTTGACCGGCGTCAAGCGGATCCCCGGAAGCCGTTCGCATGTGCCGGATGCGGTGTTTTTCGTCCAGCTCCAGCACCACGTCGGCGGTCTCCGGCAGCGTGGCCAGCGCATGCCGGCTGACGCGTTCGAAATGCTGGATGAAGCGCTTGAGCTGGTGCTCGTCCATCGGCCGGCGATGAGCCTGCCTGGCACCGCTGGCGGCGATCTCGTCGGCCAGTTTGCGCTCCTGCAACGCGCGCCACGGATAGACGCACTGAAAATCGGGCGCGCGCAGCAGAATCAGTAGATCGCTGTCGGCATACAGATGGCGCAGGTATTCGCGCAAGGATTCGTTGACATAGCCGCGCCACAGGCCGTCCCGGTCTTCGTCGCGCTCCAGCGTATTGATGGGTTCGCGCAGTTCGGCGTCGCTCTGCGGCGGCGCGTGGTTGCACCAGCCCTCGAACAGAATGATATCGAACGGGCCGTGGATCCGATCCCAGCGTGATTCCGGCAGGCGATCGTCGCACCCCTTGTCGAAACGTGGCAGCGGACAGGATTGTCCGGGGCGCGCCTCGCGCAGCCGGCTCAGGGTTTCCACCGCGAGCGACAGATCGTGGGTGCCTGGCGGGCCGCGCGTGATCAGCAGCGGATGCAGCTCGCGGCTCAGTCGTTCCCGGGTCGCGCGCGTATGGCAGAAGTCATCGATCGAGATCCGCGCGACGCGCAGGCCGTGCGCCATGCGCAGCAGCAGCTCGAGGAAGGTGGACAGAGTGGTCTTGCCGCTGCCCTGGACGCCGCTGATGGAGACCAGCAGCGGAGGCGCGTCCGTGGACGATGCGCGTTGTTGCGCGATCGCGCGCGCCAGCGGGCGGTGATAGCGGTCGATGAGGTCGCGGTAGGCATCGGGCAGGCGCAATGCGTGAAGCAGCTTGTTGACCTGGGTGTCGAGCAGAGAGGTCGATGGCATGGGCTTTCTGGTATCGCGTGGGCGGGATGGGCGGATGACGGCCTGCCCGCCGCGGGATCTGGGTCGGCGTCGTCCTTTCCCGCGAGGATACCACGGAAGCGGATGGCTCTGTCGGGGGGCGGGGTGGGGATATGCGCGGTGCGCGGGCGTCACGACGGGACGTCGAATGAACGCGGCGTGGATCATTGCCCCCAACAGCCCGGCGAGGTGCGCCGGCGGATAGGCCGGCCATGCGGTATGGGTCAGCAGGGCGTGACCGCCGGCCAGTTCGGCGCCGATCTTCAGGATCATGCCAAGCAGTGTCAGCGCGGCGTAGCGCCGTAGCGTGGGGTCGGCGAGCAGTTCGATCAGCAGGCCCCCGAGCAGGGTGTTGAGCACACCGGAGAGGCCGCAGTAGGCATGCAGCCGCGGCTCAATGAGCAGCAGCACGTCGACGGAGGCGATGCCGATGCCCAGGGTCGGCCACAGGCGCGTGCCGAGGCGGCGCTCGAAGAGGCCGCCGATGGTCGCCAGCGCGGCCAGGTTCCAACCCAGGTGGGCCGGTCCGGAATGCGCCAGGTGAGCGCTGAGCAGGCGCCAGACCTCGCCCGCGAACACCCGCTCGCGGGCGAACACCAGGCTTTCCGGGGCGGCGCCGGCAATAGCGTATAACAGGGCCAGTGTCAGACACAGGCCCAGGGTACGCCAGGGCAGGGTCATCGTCGCGTCCCGTTCAGGCCGCGCGTCGCGCGCGCCACAGCCCGAACAGCAGCGGCAGGCTCAGCGCCAGCCATTGCCAGTCCAGCGCGCCGCCGCCGCTGAACGACGGGCGGGCATGGTGGAACATCGGCTGGGCCTGATCGACGCGGCGCGACGGCGCGCCCTGGTTCCGGCGCCGCTGGCGCGCGGCGCGTTCGATGCCGATGCGACGCTGGTTGCGTCGCTCGATGGCGCGCGCGGCGAAGCGCTCGTCGCGCATTACCACCATCGAGGTATAGTCCGTCACGAGGCCGTATTCGGTGCCGAGATCGATCACCGCGTGCTCGAGATCGGCGGTTTTCCCGGATTGTCCGATGCGGTTTTGCAGCTCTTCGATACGGGCGAAGGCCCACAAGCGTTCCAGCTCCGGGTTGTCGCTGGCTGTGGCCGGAAAGACGAAGCGCGTGCGCCATTCCCGCGCCTGTCCCGAGATGCGTGCTTTCAGCGTCACCTGGGCCTCGCCCGCGCCGAAGTAGTGGCCGAGCAGCGTCAGTTGCTCTCCACGGTACAGGGTTCCGATGCGCGCGGGCGTCAGATCGGCGGTTTTGACCCCATCGATGCGCAGTTCGACGTCATGCATCGCCTGATGGCTGACCTTGCTCGCGGCTTCGAGCAGCTTGCCGGCGATGTCATCGCTGTTGGACAGCTCGATCGCGAAACCGTTGGAGGCTTCGGTCAATCGTTTCAGCAGCGGCCGGTTGGCGCCGTTGCCCATGATGAAGGTGAACAGGCGCGCGTCGTGCCGCTTCAGCAGATCGAGGAAGTCGCGTGTTCCGGTCTGGCCGACATTGGCGACACCGTCGCTCACCAGCACGATGCCGGTGACGCGGTCGGCATCGAGCAGGGTCAATCCTTTTTGCAGACCGGCGTAGAGGTTGGTGCCGTCATGCGGCTGGATCGCGCGCAGTCGGGCGCTGGCCCGGCGCGTCGTTTCCGGCGTGACCTCGGTCCAGCCATGGGTCAGCTCGGCGGCGACGCGGTTGAAGGTGACCAGGCGGAAGCGGTCTCCGGGACGCAGCTTCTTCAAGGCGCGCTCGATCCCATCGGCGAGGGTGGCGTACTTGCCCCGCATCGAACCGGAGATGTCGAGCACGAAGAGCCAGTCGCGACCCGTGCTGATCGGGGCCAGATCGGCGCCCGGCGTGATCGTCAGCAGAAAGGTCCCACGCGGCTTGCCCGGCGCGCGGTGCGCGACCAGGTCGACCGAGGCCGGCAGGCCCGGCTTCAGGCGCCAGTAAAACACCAGGTCGCGGTCGAGCCGGGCGGCGTGGGGCGGCGTGGCGCCCGCCAGCGGAGAGCCTGCCGGGACGGGGGCGGTCGCGTCGTCGTCGCCGTTCGTCGCGACCATCGGTCGTGCGCCCTGACGCTCGATCAGCGCGCGCCATTCGCCCGGGCCCTGTTGGCTGATCCTGGCGTCGGGCAGCTTCGGCATGCGGACCGCGTCGACCGCCACTGCCGAGTGCAAACGCAGGTCGAAGCGGAAATGCTGTTGCACCTGTTCGTCGGCGGTCCAGAACGCCAACGCCTGTTCATCGGTACCGCCATCCTCCAGCGGATAGACATAGCGGCCGATGCCGGTGTCGATAGAAAGCGGTTGCAGGTAGACCAGACGGACGCGCACGCTCTTGCCGGCACGCACCGGGGCGACCCGCACCTCGAAACGCTGGTAGCCCTGCTTCTCGGTCAGGCCGGCCTCGTGGCCTGCGGCCTTCTCCTCCTCGTAGGCCGCGCGCGCGGCTTTCTTCTCCAACACCTCGCCATCGACCGGCTTGCCGTCGATCCAGTAGGTGAATTCGGAGACCGCCGCCTCATCCGGCACCGGGAAGGCATACAGGGCCTCGAGATCGCGCGCGTTGGGATTCGCGAACACCTGTTCGACCTGGGTGACGGCATAGCCGTCGCGCAGCGTGACATCGACCAGGTGCGACTGGATCTTCAGTGGAGGCAGACTGCCGTCGACCGGGCGCAACAAGCCGGCGGCCGGCGCGGGCGGGGTGAGCAAGATGGCGATCAGCCCCAGCAAGGCGCTGGCGGCTCGGTACAAGGTCTTCATGGTTTCTCTCCTTTCGCAGTCGGGACGGCCCCACGCCGTCCATCCCGATCATCGGAGAGGGTTTATGAAATCGCAACGAAAAACAAAAATGTAGCGCCTGAATGGCTTGTTGGTATCGTATCAGTCGACTTTTCGCAGATGTTGGAACAGGCCGAAGTGCCAACGCCGCATCGCCAGCACCACCGTCATGCCGTGACGCTCGGCAAACGGCAGCGTGGCATCATTGGCCGACAGGTTGTCGAATTCGCGCGCCAACTGCTTCAGCTTACGCTGGAACACGCCGATCGAATCCCGCGACAACATGCCATTGACCACGGTCAGTTGCTCGCCGTCGGCGGCGAAGCGCGAGGCGAAGAAATCGGCTTGCAGACGGGCCAGGAAGAAACGCTGGATCGGGCCGTCGTCCAGCCACTGGAAATTCGGCGCGACCAGCAGCTTGACCCGGTTGCCCGGCAACAGCTCGATCATGCGCAGGCGGTCGAGATGGGCCAGCCGCTGGATCAGCCGGTGCTCGTCGATATGGAAGCTGCGCAGGATCTCATCGAAGCCCCAGTGATTCAGCACGCATACCGTCACCAGCAGCAGCTCGAGATCGGCGACGATCTCGCTTTCCTGCGCCCGGGTCAGACTGCCGAGACGCTCGTGTTCGGCTTCGAGGCGGTGCACCAGATCGCTGATCTCCATATCGAGCAGCTGGCAGACGGCGTCGAGCCGCTCCAGCGTGAAGGCGCGGCGCGAGAACATGCGCTTGACATTGGCTTCCGACATGCCCAGGTGCGCGGCGACATCGGCATAGGTGAGCCCCCCGGCCTTCAGCGCGCGCTTCAGGGTTTCGATCAGCTGACGGGTCTGGGCCATCGCGCTTCCATCCAAGATGAAGAACGAGCCGATGGTAGCGCCCGATGCGGGGCTTGTCATCGCGGGCGGAGCTTGCTATTCCAGGGCAGAGGAGAAACGGAGGCCAGACAATGAAGCCACAAGCGATCCTGTTCGATCTCGATGGCGTGCTTTACGAGGGCGAGCGTCCGTTGCCGGGCGCGGCCGAGGCGGTGCGCTGGGTGCGCGGGCAAGGCATTCCCCATCTGTTTCTGACCAATACCACGTCGCGCTCGCGGCGGATGCTGGCCGAGCGGCTCGCGGCGATGGGCATCGCCGCCGACGAGAAGGATTTTCTGACCCCGGCGGTGGCCGCCCGGGAATGGCTCGCGGCGCGCATCGACGGGCCGTTGGCGTTGTTCGTCCCCGACGCGGTGATGGTAGAATTCTCCGCCTTCCCGCGCCTCGACGAAACGCTTTCGGAAGGTGCCGCGGCGGTGGTGCTCGGAGACCTCGGCGCGCAATGGGACTTCGCCCGGCTGAATCGCGCCTTCCGCCTGTTGATGGACAACCCGGATGCGCCGCTGGTGGCGCTCGGCATGACCCGTTACTGGCGCGCCGGGGACGGCCTGCGGCTCGACGTCGGGCCGTTTGTCGAGGCCTTGCGCTATGCCAGCGGGCGCGAGCCGGTGGTGCTCGGCAAGCCGGCGCGCCCGTTCTACCAGGCCGCCATCGAGCGGCTCGGCGTGCCGGCCGCGGCGGCCTGGATGATCGGCGACGACATCCGCGGTGATATCGAGGCCGCCCAGCGCGCCGGCCTGCATGCGCTGCTGGTGCGCAGCGGCAAGTTTCTGCCGACGGATCTGGAGCAGGGAATCACGCCCGATGCGGTGCTCGATTCGGTGGCGGATCTGCCCGCCTGGATCGAGGGGAAAGGCTTGGATAGCGAGCGGATGTCGTAGCAGAGCAATCGTGTATGCACGCCATTGACCGGCAAGATGTAGGCCCGATCAAGCGCAGCGGATCGGGCAGCGGCGCAATTGCGCGGCACTGCCGCAGCCGGTTCCGCCGCGCTTGAACCGGCCTACAGCGGTTTATTGCAATGCGGCGCAGGCCCGATCAAGCGCAGCGGATCGGGCAGCGGCGCAAATGCGCGGCATTGCCGCAGCCGGTTCCGCCGCGCTTGAACCGGCCCACGAAGGTTTTTTGCCATAGGGGCATGGGTCCGATCCCGGGTGGTGGGTAGGGCGACAGCGATAAGCTTTTGAAATCAGGAAACCTTATGCGAAAGAAGCGCGATTTCTCCGGGATATCGCAGTAAGTAAGTTCTTAATTCCGGGGGGATTGCGATAGAATTGTCGGCCTTTGCCGACAGAAAAGCTCGCAGCTCGGACAAGATCGTGCCGACTGGTTGACCGATGGCGGGTGGGATGCCTTGAAATGTGAATTAATATTGCATTTCGTAACATAGTGAGTTACCTTTTCTATCAGTGGTTTTGCAGTGGTTTGGTTTTAAGCATACCTGATAATAATTCATAAACGCCCGCTAACTTACTATATTGATAAGGAAAAATTATGGCCTTTTCCAAGATCACGCGCAGCCGCGTCATGAAGGCGAAGCGCGCTTTTACGACCCGTCGTGTCCCCAGTAACGATATGCGCACCCTGGTCAGCGGAGACGACATCCGCCCGGTTTCGGGCAACCTGGTATTGGCGACGGTTGTCGAGCTCGGCAAGCACCAGAAGATCGAGCGACCGAACGGCCGCCGCGCGCTGATGATGCCGGGTGACGAGATCATCGTCTGCTACGGCAACCGCTACGCGCCGGACCAGTTCGAGGCGCTGGTCGCCGATGATCTCGGTCTTTGCGATCTGGTCGCCGGCGGCGGCATCGCCTCGCGCGAGGTCGCGCGTCACGAACGCATGCTGGCGCCGACGCGGATACTGCCGGTCGGCCTGATCGGCGATGCCGACGGCAGGCCATTGAACCTGTTCGACTACCGTGTCGACTACAGCGACAGTGGTCGCCCGATCCAGGTCGTGCTGGTGGTCGGGACCGCGATGAACGCGGGCAAGACCTTCACCGCCGCGTCGGTGATCAAGGGGTTGAAGGATGCCGGTTACCGCGTCGCCGGGATCAAGGCCACCGGCACCGGTTCCGGCGGCGATCTGTGGAAGATGAAGGATATGGGCGCCGAGGTGGTGCTGGACTTCACCGACGCCGGTTTCGCCAGCACCTACAAGATCCCCGACGAGCGCATCGAGGAAGGCGTGATCGGTCTCATCCGCCAGGCCGCGCGCCGGCGCTGCGCCTTTGCCGTGGTCGAGATCGCCGATGGCCTGCAACACCGCGAGACCGCGACCCTGCTGCGTTCCGAGCGCCTCCAGGCGATGGTCTCGAAGGTGGTGTTCGCGGCCTACGATTCGCTCGGCGCGCGCGCCGGTTACGAGGAACTCAGCGCGCTCGGCTACCGGGTCGAGGCGATCAGCGGGCAGGTCACGCGCTCGCCCCTGGCGATGCGCGAGGTCGGCGGGAGCGTCGACTGCCCGCTGTACACGCCGCTCGAGATCCAGATGGGCGCCCTGGTCGCGACCCTTGCCGGCAAGGCCTATCCGGCCTATGTTCCGCCATTGGTCGAAGACGAAGAGGAGCTCCCGGACAATGTCGCCGATTTCGTCATCGCGCCCGGCGAAGCGCGCGACGGTCTGCGCACGCGCCGGGTCTCGGGATTGTGTGGCTTCGATTTCCCTTCCGGACACGAAGAGACCGCCTGATCCGACGGGATGCGCGAGGCGATGACGATGGCAGAACCGACCGCCGGCGCCGCGCATGGCGAGGATTTCCTGCGCGCCACCTGGCGGCGCTCGCTGCCGGGCTTGTTGGCGATCGGGCTGTTCAGCTTTTTCATCAATCTGCTGAAGCTCGCCGCGCCGCTGTTCATCCTTCAGGTGCTCGACCGGGTGCTCGCCAGCCGCAGCCTCGAGACCCTGTTTCTGCTCACCGCGATCACCCTGATCGCGATCGTCAGTGGGGTACTGCTCGAGGTCGTGCGCCGGCGCCTGTTCATGCACTGGGGGCACTGGCTGGAACGTCGCTTCGGCCCGGCGTTGTTCATCACCGGGTTGAACGGCGCCGGCGTGAAGAGGCCGCCGGTCTCGAAACTGCTGCGCGATCTCGGCACGGTGCGCGGCTTCGTCGCCGGGCAGGGTTTGATCGCCTGGCTCGACGTGATCTGGGCGCCCCTGTTCATCGGCGTGGTCTACCTGATCTCACCGGCGCTGGGCATGCTGGTACTGGTCGGCAGCCTGATCGCGCTGGTGCTCGGCACGGCCTATGAATTGCTCACGCGCGAGTCGCGCAACGCGACCCTGAAGGCGCGCAAGGACGATCTCGAATGGATTGCGGCGGCCGAGCGCAATCGCGACACGGTCGGCTCGCTCGCCGCCATCCTGAGTCTGTCGCGGCGCTGGTCCGCGAGCGCCTTTCGCCGGCTCGAAGAGTCGATGCGCACGCGCGGCGCGCAAGTCTATCTCTCCGCCGCGCTGCGCCTGGTCGGCCGCTTGATCCGCATCGGCGTGCTCGGCCTCGGCATCTGGCTGGTGCTCGAACACGAGCTGACCCTCGGCGCGGTGATCGCCGCCGGGGTGCTCGGTCGCACCGCCTATTCGCTGGTGCGCTCGGCGATGCTGAAGTGGCGCGATCTGGTCAGCGCGCGACGCGCTTGGCGGCGGGTGCGCGCGGTGGTCGCCGGCGAGCCGCCGGCGGCGGTCTCGCTGAGCTCGGCCGACGAGCCGGCGCCGCTGCGTTTCCAGGATATCGCTTACCGCTACCCGCATCAGGCGAAATCCTTGATCCGTGGCATCGATCTGGAGCTGCAACCCGGAGAACTGCTGTGCTTTCTCGGCCCGACCGCATCGGGTAAGACCACCTTCTGCCGTCTCGCCGCCGGTCTGCTCGAACCGCGTTCCGGGCGCATCCTGCTCGGCGGGGTCGCGGTGCATCGCTTGCAGCGCCACAGCGCGGAGCGCCGCATCGGTTATCTGCCTCAGGAGATCACGCTGTTTCAAGGCACGGTGCGCGAGAATATCTCGAGCCTCGGCGATGGCGATATGGACGCGGTGGTCGAGGCCGCGCGCCTGGCCGGCATTCACGAGACCATCCTCAACCTCCCGCACGGCTACGACACCCCGATCGTCGATGACGAGCCGCTGCTTTCGGCCGGTCAGCGCAAGAGTATCGCGGTGGCGCGGGCGCTGTACGGGCGGCCGCCGCTGATCGTGCTCGACGAACCGATGTCCTACCTCGACGGGCCGCTGTGGATGGCCTTGATGTCGAGTCTGATGTGGCTGAAATCGCAGGGCACGGTGATCGTGCTCGCCAGTCAGGGGCAGGTGCTCGCGCGCATCGCCGACAAGGTGATCACGCAGCGCGACGGGCGTTTCCGGCTGCTCGACGGGCCGGAGCAGATCGCCGGGCTGTGGGGCGGCCCGCGCGAGCGCATCGACGCCAAGCCGCGCAAGCGCAGCGGCAAGCGCCGTTCGCGCAAGAGAAGCGGCAAGCTCGAGCCGGTGAAATCGTGAGCGCCCCACGCGAGGCCATCGTCTCGATGCGGCCGGCCGGGGACGCCGCGTCGGAGCGGGACGAGCCGCCGTTTCCTCGCGCCTGGCTGCTCGCCGGCTTCATGCTGATCGCGCTGTTCGTCTCGAGCCTTGCCGCCTGGTCGGCGCTGGCGCCGTTGCGCGGCGCGGTGGTCGCGCCGGGGGTCATTGCGGTTTCGGGCTACCGCAAGAAGATCCAGCACCTGGAAGGCGGGATCATCGAGGCGATCCGGGTGCGCGATGGCGATCCTGTCACCAGGGGGCAGGAGCTGATCCGTCTGCGCGACGTGCGGCCGGCGGCGCGGCTCGCCCAACTCGAGAGTCAGTATCGCGAGGCGCGGGCAGTGGTTGCGCGCCTGCTCGCGGCGCGCGCCGGCAAGGATGGGATCGTTTTTCCCGACGAGCTCGTCGGTGCGGCCGAACAGGACCCGGAGATCGCCGCCATGCTCGACAGTCAGCGTGACATCCTGCGCGGACAGCGTCGCCTGGCGCGGGAGCGCAAGGCGATACTCGAGCAGAAGATCGTCCAGACGCGGGAACAGATCAAGGGTTTGCGCGGGCGCGTCGAATCGGCGCGGCGGCGGCGCAGCCTGCTGCGCAAGGAGCTGCGCACCGTCGAGGCGGCGATCGAACGCAAGCTGATGGCCCCGACCAAGCGCCTGACCCTGCAACGCCGTCTTGCCGAAATCTCCGGCGATCTCGCTGACTACCACTCGGAAAGCGAGCGTCTGGAGCAGAACATCGCCGAGCTGCGTCTGCGCATCGGCGAGCTGGAGGCCAAGCGGCGGACCGATCTCGATGAGGCCCTGCGCGCCGGGCGGGCGCGGGTGTTCGAACTCTCGCAGAAACTGCTCGGAGCGCGCGATGTACTGCGTCGCACGCGCATTCTGTCGCCGATCGATGGTGTTGTGGTCAACCTCCAGGTGCATTCCGACGATGGCGTGATCGATCCCGGCCAAGCCTTGATGGAGATCGTTCCCAGCCATGATGAACTGGTGGTCGAGGCCTCGATCGACCCCGAGGACATCGATGAGATCCACGTCGGGATGCCGGCCGAGGTGCGCTTGACCGCGCAAAGCCGGCGGCGTCGCACGCCGATCGAAGGCGTGCTCGCATCGGTCTCGGCCGACCGCCTGGTGGACCCGCGCAGCGGCGCCGAGTATTACCGCGCGCGGATCCGCCTGGACCCGGAATCGGTCACCGCGAGCGGCGTCCGCCTGGTCGCCGGCATGGGCGCTGAGGCCTACCTGCTGACCGGCGAGCGCACCCCGCTCGAATACCTGCTTTCACCCATCACCAGCAGCCTGCGAAAAGGGCTAAGGGAAAACTGAGATGACCAGCGCAAGCAATGCGAACCGGCAAGAAAATGGCGAACTGCTGTTTCTCGGCGCGCCGATCACCCTCGGCGAGTATCATCTGTTCGAAGGCTGCAACGCCTACCATGCGACCAGCGTGATCCGCCAGCGGGTCGACTTCGGGGCGCTGGCCGATGCCGACAGCACGATCGCCGGGAAAGGTTTCGCCGCGGCCTTTCTCGAACGCTTCGGCGGGCTCGATTCCTTCTTTCCGAACAACGGTCTCGAAGCCGGTCTCATCGAACGATTGTCGAGCGGGGAGGGCGTGCCGTTGCCTGACCTGCTGCTCGAGGCGGTGCTCGCGGTCGAGAACTGCCTGGCTTATTCGCTGCACGAGTTGAGCCCGGTCTCCTATGCCGCGGTGCACCGTCGCGATCGCGCCCATGACCTGGTGTGGGCCAGCACGCGCCCGGCACATTCGCGCGAGGCCGCGCGGATCGCGCTGCCCGGCCTGCTCGAACTGTTCCCGCGCAACTACCACCGCGTCGCCCAACAGCGGATCGAGCCGGGCTTCGAGGTCGCCCTCTCGCGGCTGCGCGAGAAGCTTGCGCGGCGTCGTCTGGCGCCTTCGACGGCGGTGATCAAGTACGCCGCGACGCGGCGTGGCATCCCGTGCCGCACGGTCGGTCGTCAGCATCTGTTGCTCGGCGAGGGCGCGCGCCAACACCGCGTGTACGCTTCGATGACCGGCAATACCTCGATCGCCGCGCAGAAGGTGTGCGCCGACAAGCGCCAGACCAACCGCCGGCTCGCCGAGTTGCGGCTGCCGGCGCCACGCCAGTTCAAGGTGGGTTCGGTCGAGGCGGCGCTGAATGCGGCGCGCAAGATCGGTTTTCCGGTCGCGGTCAAGCCCTTGAAGGGCAAGAAGGGGTTCGGCGTGACCCTCGATGTGAAGGATGAAAAGGCGCTCGCCGAGGCCTTCTCGCACGCCCACGAGCGTGGTTCCGACGTCGTCGTCGAGCGCTTTCTGCCGGGTCGCGACTATCGCCTGCTGGTGATCGGCGGGCGTTTCGTCGCGGCGGTCGAGCGGCGTCCACCGGTGATCGTCGGCGATGGCTCGTCGAGCATCGACGCGCTGCTCGATGAGCTCAACGCGGATCGTTATCGCGACGGCTTCCGCGGATTCCGTGTCGAGCGGGACGAAGAGCTCGCGCGTCAGCTCGCGCGCGCCGGACTGAGCCTTGACAGCGTGCTCGAGGCCGGACGCGAACTGGCGCTGCGTCAGGCCGCCAACGTCTCGTCGGGCGGCATCGCGATCGATGTCACCGATCGTGTGCATGATGATCACACCGCGATCGCCGAGCGCGCCGCCAAGGGAGTCGGCCTGGATGTCGCCGGGGTCGATATCGTCTGCCCGGATATCTCGCGCCCGCATCGCGAGGCGGGCGGCGGCATCATCGAGATCAATGCGCGCCCCGGTCTCGACCTGCACGTCTGGCCGAAGCGCGGTGCGTCGCGCAATGTCGCCGATGCCGTGCTCGATCTGTCGTTTCCCGACGGCGACGACGGCCGCGTGCCCTCGATCGCGGTGGTCGGCGACAAGGGCACCGGCACCACCGCGCGCTTCGTCGATCGCTTGCTGCGCGGCGCCGGTTATTCGGTGGCGCTGGCGTTGCGGCTGAAGTCCTGGGTAGACGGTCGCCCCGCCGAGCTCAGCGAAGAGCAGCAGAAGCGAGCGCCGCTGGTCCTGACGCGGGATCCCGAGATCGAGGCGCTGGTGAGCACGGTGTCGCCGCGTCAGACCGCGCGGCGCGGCATGTTGCTGGAGCAGTGCCGGCTGGCGATCGTGCTCGACCGGGTCAAGAGCGGCCATGCCGATCTGTTTCACGCCGGTCTGGACATCGTCGACCGGGCGACGCGCGATGTCTTCGTCGTCGGCGCCGGCAACCGGCTCGCGCTGGACCGCTTGAAGAGCCTGCCCGGGAAGCGTCTGGTGCTGGTCGGCGAGCGCCTCAACGATCCCGCCCTGCGGACCCATCTGGAAGCCGGCGGCGCGGCCGTCGCGCCCGGCTGGGTCGATGGCAAGCGGCGCGTGCTGTTGCTTGAGGGCGGTCGCACCCTGGCGGCGTTGCCGTTCGACCTGCTGCCGCCCGGGGTCGGTGATTTCGGCAAGCGTCGTTACCGCAATGCGCTGTTGTTCTCGGTGGCTGCCGCGCATGGCCTCGGCCTGTCGCCGAAGCGTATCCAGGCGGCGCTGGAGCAGGCGCCGGCGATCATCCCCGAGAGCGATTGAGAGCGGTTCGTCGATGCGTTTCCCATGGCCCGGTGTGGTCGTTCTGGCATTGTGTCTGTCGGCGACTCAGGCCGGTGCGCGCGCCTCGGTAGAGGGAGAGGGTCGCATCGTGATCGAGGTCGGGGGCGCGCCGATCACGGTCTATACCTATACGCCACCGGGTTGCGCGCCGCGCGGCCTGCTGTTCGTGCTCCATGGTCTTCGCCGGAACGCGCGCGCCTACCGCGACAAGGCGCGTGGCTTCGCGCGTCGCGCCTGTCTGGTGGTGCAGGCGCCGCGTTTCGACAAGCGACGCTTCCCGAACTGGCGCTATCAGCGCGGCGGGGTCGTTCGCAAGGGCCATGCGCTCACGCGCTCGCGCTGGACCTCGCGTGTGCTTGCCGCGTTGATTGAGCGCGCGCGCGAACGTGTCGGCGGCGCGCTCTACCTGTTCGGCCATTCGGCCGGCGCTCAGTTTCTGTCACGCGTCGCGGCGTATGATCCGCCGCCGGGAGTCACGCGCTTCATCATCGCCAATCCGTCGACCCATGTATTCCCCGATCTGAAGGTCGATGCGCCCTACGGCTTCGGCGGCTTGTTTTCGGAGCTCGAGGCGCGACGGCGGCTGCGCGCCTACCTGGCGCTGCCGCTGACCATCTACCTCGGCGGCGAGGACACCGGAAGCCGCAACCTGTCCACGAGCGCGGCGGCGATGCGCCAGGGGCGCAACCGTCGCGAACGCGGTCGCAGGCTCTTCCGCGCCGCGCGCGCGCTGGCGCGGGAGAAGGGCTGGCGCTTCGGCTGGCGCTTGGTCGAGGCGCCCGGCGTCGGTCACTCGGCGCGGCGCATGCTGGACGCGGCGAGCGCGGAATCCGCCTTTGGGTTGGCGTCCGCGGCCAGCGCCGCGCCGCGCCCGGCGGCGGCCGGGGGGCGTTGATGGATCCGCGGGCGGAAGAGGGCGCGCCGATGCCGACGGGAAGCCGCTGTCTGAGCGCTCCGTTCGATGGCGGCGAGATCCCGGTTTATGCCTACCGCCCGGCGCGCGCCGACGGACGCGATGTCGCGCTGTTGTTCCCCGGCATGCGGCGCAACGCCGCCGGGCTGCGCGACAAGGCGATCGCGCTGTGCGAGGCGACCGGCCTGGTGGTCTACGCGCCGTTGCTCGACGCGCAGCGTTTTCCCCGTTGGCGCTACCAGCACGGCGGCGTCGCGCGCGACGGCGCGTTGCGGCCGCCGGAGGAATGGACCGCGCCGTTGCTTCAGGGGCTGGTCGATTGGACATGGCGTCAATGCGCTCCGTATCGGCCTCGTTTGCGCCTGTTTGGCCATTCGGCCGGCGGGCAGCTGTTGTCGCGGGTGTGCGCCTACGCGCCGCTCGACGGCGTCGAGCGCTACGTCGTCAGCAACCCGTCGTCACATGTGTTGCCGCTGCATGACGAATCGCCGCCCTATGGTTTCGCCGGTATCGGCGATGCGGCGGCGCTGCGCGCCTATCTCGGCGCGCGGTTGACGCTCTATCTCGGCGGGAACGACACCGGTGGCGCCAATCTGGCGCGCGGCGGCGCGGCGCGTCAGGGCGCCAACCGCCTCGAACGCGGCCGCCATGCCTACCAGCTCGCGCGCCGCGTCGCGCGCGAGCTGGGCATGACGCTGAACTGGCGTTTGATCGAGGCGTCCGGAGTCGGCCATTCGTCGCGTGAGATGCTTGCCGCGCCGGCCTGCCGTCTGGCGCTCGGCCTGGAGGCGCGGGCCTTATGAAGACGCCGGCGGGACTGGACGATTTGCATGTGCTCGGCGTCGCCGATCTGCCGCGCTATCGTCGCGCGATGGAGGAGGGCGCGCGCCTGGGTTTCGGTTACGGCTTTGCCGGCTTGCTCGCCAGCCAGCGCATCGACCGCCGCCTGGTGCTGCTCGACGAGGATCAGGGCGCGTTGTGTGTTTACCGTTGGAGCCGGCGTGATCGGAAAAACCGCCTCGAGCTGTTGTTTCCGCCGCTGCCTCATGATCCGGCGGTGCTGACGCGTTGTCTGCAACGCATCGACGACTACAACCGCGACCACCGCGGACGGGTGCTGAAGCTCGACGCCGGTGACGTCGCCGCGCTGGAGGGCGCCGGGCTGCGGGTGCGGCCGCGCAAGCAGCAGTATCTCTATGCGCCGGCGGTTTATCGCGATCTCGCCGGCGGTCGTTTCCGCACGCTGCGTCGTCAGCTGCGACGCGTCGCCGAGCTCGACGGGCTGCGCGCGCGCCCGTATGCGCCGGCTGACGAGCCCGCCTGCCTCGATCTGCTCGCAGGCTGGCGACGCCATCACCGCGCGAACCACGGCACCCGCGGCGGCGTCGGCGGTTGCCGCCGGATATTGCGTCTCGCCGCGAGCCTGGCCGCGCCCGAGTTGCTCGGCGAGGTGATCGAATTCGGCGGGCGCGTGGTCGGTTTTGCGTTCGGCGGCCGCTTGCGCGCCGGCCATGGGGTATTCATCGAGGCGCGCTGCGACGCGGGTCTCCCCGGGCTGAGCTACTACCAGCGACACCACTTCCTGCTCACGCTCGGAGGGCAGGGCATCGAGACCGTCAACGACGGACCGGATGTCGGTCGCGCCGGTCTGGCGCAGCTGAAGAACAGCCTGCGTCCGGTGGCGATGCACACCGAGTATCGCGCCGGCCGTGGACCCTGATCCAGGTCAAATCCGCTGCGATGCTGTGCCGCTATACTCGTTGTCGATGGATTTTTTGGATCGTTCATCGTGCCTGGGGCCTTGAGCGCGGCGGATCGGACAACAGCGCTCTTTCGCGGCAGCGCCGCAGCCGGCTCCGCTACGCTTGAACCCGCCTACGGAGTTTATTGCCATAACGTAATGAGGTGAATCCCGCGCAAGCGCCGTTGTTGTCGGCTGCTTGCGCGCATGGCATCTTGCGCCGCCCGACCTGGAGAACGTCGCATGAAGCAGTCCGCCGATTCCTCCCGCGCTCCGTCCACGCCGCGCCGTCGCCCGGTGCTGACCGCCCATCTGCGTCGTTGGCTGATGCTGGTATGGGTCTTGTTCGCGCTGCTGGCCGTCAACGCGCTCTATCTCGGCGCGGTGTCGGCGCTCGAGGCGTTGACCGACAAGCCCTGGCAGGACCGCCTTTATCTCTACATGTTCCTGGCCCACTTGGCGCTCGGTCTGCTGCTGATCCTACCCTTTCTGTACTTCGCGATCGGCCATATGCGGCGCGCGCTGGGACGGCCCAATCGCAATGCGGTGCGCGCCGGTCTCGGGCTGTTCACGATGGGCCTGCTGCTGTTGTTCTCCGGGGTGGTGCTGACCCGTTTCGGCTTCTTCGAGATCGACGATCCACTGGTGCGTCGCATTGCCTGGTGGATCCATGTGGTGACGCCGTTTCTGGTGGTGTGGCTGTTCGTGCTGCATCGCCTGGCCGGGCCGCGCCTGCGTTGGCGGCGCGGGCTGCGTTGGGCGCTCGTCGGAGGTGTGGCGGCCATTCTGTTGGTCGCCTGGCCGCTGTTGCGGGCACCCATCGGCCAGCATTTCGAGGCCGGTTTTCCACCGACCTTCGCCGAGACCCCCGGCGGCGGGCGGCTGGATGTCGCGAAGCTCGACACCGATGCCTTCTGCGCCGAATGCCATGCCGATATCGCCGAGGGCTGGAAGCGCAGCATGCATCGTTTCAGCTCGTTCAACAATCCGGCCTACCGCGCCGCGGTCGACGAGACGCGCAAGGTGGCCCTGCAACGCGACGGCAATGTCCAGATCTCGCGTTTCTGCGCCGGTTGCCATGATGTGCTGCCGCTGTTTGGTGGGCGTTTCGATGATCCGGCATTCGATCCCGACGGTAAAGACGCGCGCATCGCCCATGCCGGGCTGACCTGTACCAGTTGCCATGCGGTGCGCGGCGTGCCGAAGCGGTACGGCATGGCGGGCTATCGGCTTGCCGAGCCGGTCAGCTATCCGTTCGAGCACAGCGACAACGCCTGGTTGCGCGCGATCGGCAAGCAGTTGATTCGCGCCCGCCCGGATGTGCACAAGCGTGGGTTGTTGAAGCCGGTGTTGAAGACCGCGCTGTTCTGTTCCACCTGCCACAAGGCGCACATGCCGGAGATGGTCAATCACTACAAATGGCTGCCGGGGCAGAATCATTTCGACAGCTTCTGGATGAGCGGCGTTTCCGGCCACCGCGTCGACAGCTTCTATTATCCGCAAAAGGCGGTGACCGCCTGTCGCGATTGCCACATGCCGTTGCGGCCGTCCGACGATCCGGCGGCGCGCGACTTCGACGGCAGCGGCCGGCGCGCGATCCACAGCCACCAGTTCCCGGCCGCCAATACCGGCGTCGCGAAACTGGTCGGACTGCCCGAAGAGGTCATCGAGGCCGACCGTCAGATGCTCACCGGCGCGTTGCGCGTCGATCTGTTCGGCCTGCGCGAAAACGGCGAGCTGGACGGCGCGCTGCACGCGCCGCTGGGCGCGCTTCCTGTGGCGGTGAAGCCGGGCGCCGACTATCTGTTGGAGGTGGTGTTGCGCACCTTGCGCATCGGCCACCAACTGACCCAGGGCACGGTCGATTCCAATCAGTTGTGGCTGAGCCTGCGGCTGAAGGTGGACGGCCAAGTGATCGCCGAGAGCGGCGCTGTCAATGAGCGTGGCGAGGTCGACCCGAACGCCTATTTCCTGAATGCCTGGGTGCTCGACCGGGAAGGGCATCGCATCGCGCGGCGTAACGCGCAGGATATCTTCGTCAAGCTCTACGATCACCAGATCCCGCCCGGCGCGGCCTCGGTGGTGCACTACGCGCTGCATGTGCCGGAGTGGGCGAAGGGCGCGATCGAGATCGAGGCGGCGGTGCATTATCGCAAGTTCGACAGCGGCTATATGCGTTTCGTCAGCGGCGATCCGGCACACATCAACCGCTTGCCGGTGATTACGATGGCGCGTGATCACCAGCGTATCCCGGTGGCCGGGGCGGCCGAGAAAAACCGGCAAAAGAACAGCGGCATCCCCACCTGGGAGCGTTGGAACGACTACGGCATCGGCCTGTTGCGCACCGATCAGGGCGATCACAAGGGCGCGTTGCGTCAGGCCGGGCGCGCGTTCGCCGAGGTCGAGCGCCTGGGCCGGCCGGACGGCGCGTTGAATCTGGCGCGGGTCGCCTTGCGGGACGGCAATGTCGATCAGGCGGCCGACGCGCTGGCGCGCCTGGCGCGTAGCGACCCGGCCTTTCGTCCCTGGGTGCGGGCCTGGTTGAGCGCTCAGGTGGAGCGCCAACGTGGCGATCTCGATCGCGCGATCGCGACCCTGCGCGATCTGCTTGCGACCCGCTTCAACGAGGCGCGTCGGCGCGGCTTTGATTTCTCGAAGGATTACCGCGCGCAGGCTTGGTTCGGTCGTCTGCTGTACGAGCGCGCGCGCCGGGAACGCGGCGCCAAGGCGCGCGCGCGACGCGCCCGGTGGTACCATGAGGCCGAGCGCGCTTATCAGGCGGCGTTGGCGCTGGATCCGGAGAATCTTGCCGCGCACTACGGTCTGGCGCAGGTCTACGCCGCTCTCGGTGATCGCGAGAAGGCCGCCTACCACCGCCGCCTGCACCAGCGCTATCGCCCCGACGACCACGCCATCGAGCAGGCGGTGGCGAAGGCGCGCAGCGAAAACCCGATCGCCGATCATGCCGCCGATCCCAACGCCGTCTACCGTCTGACAGCCGTGTCCGGCGAGGGTGACCGGGTCGCGCAATACCGGCCCGAAGCTGTGGAGAGCCTGCCATGAACCGATCCCCGTCACCGCGCTCCGATGCGCATATCGCGCGTGTTTTCCGTTGGTCGTTGCTGGTGGTCGCGGCGCTCGCCGCGCTGCTCGCGTTGGGGCTTTATCTGTATCGCGACCAGGGCGCGCCGAAGGCGGTGGAGGAAGCGGTGATCGAGGCGCCGGAGGCGGCGCGCCGCGTGACCGCGGCCGCGATGGAACCGCCGGCGATTCCGTACCATGACATTACCCGCGAGGCCGGTATCGACTTCACCCATGTCAACGGCGCCAGTGGCGAGAAGCTGCTGCCGGAGACGATGGGCAGCGGCGTGGCCTTTATCGACTACGATCAGGACGGTGATCCAGATCTGTTCTTCATCAACTCCAACTGGTGGCCCGGGAACGCCGACGGCCGCGCGGCTCACAGCGCGCTCTATCGCAACGACGGTCACGGCCATTTCCAGGATGTCAGTCACGAGGCCGGTGTCGATCTGTCACTGTATGGCATCGGCGTAGCCGTCGGCGACTACGACAACGACGGCTGGCCGGATCTCTACCTGACCGCGCTCGGCGAGAACCACCTGCTGCGCAACGAGCACGGCCATTTTCGCGATGTCACCCGCGAGACCGGCGTCGCCGGTCTGAAATCCGACTGGAGCAGCAGCGCGACCTTCTTCGATATGGATAACGACGGCGATCTCGACCTGTTCGTCGGCAACTACGTCACCTGGTCGCGCAAGATCGATCTGGAGATCGATTTCCGTCTCGCCGGCCTCGGCCGCGCCTATGGCGCGCCTAATCATCATACCGGCGCGATCAGTCGCCTCTACCGCAACGACGGCGGTCGTTTCAGCGATATCACTCAGGCGTCGGGCATCGCCGTGATCGACGAGAAGAGCGGCCGGCCGGTCGGCAAGACCCTCGGGGTGGTGCCGTTCGATGTCGACGGCGATGGCTTGACCGACCTCATCGTCGCCAACGACACCGTGCGCAATTTCCTGTTTCACAACCTCGGCAACGGACGTTTCGAGGAGACCGGCACAATGGACGGCATCGCCTACGCCAGCACCGGCAAGGCCACCGGCGGCATGGGCATTGACGCCGCGAACTACCTGAACGATCCGGACATCGGCGTCGCGATCGGCAACTTCGCCAATGAGATGACCTCCTTCTACGCCACCCTGGACGGCCAGCGCCCGTTCGTCGACGAGGCCGCGGTCAGCGGGCTGGGCGCGCCGACGCGGCTGGCGCTGACCTTCGCCGTGTTGTTCCTGGATGCCGATCTCGACGGCTGGCTGGATCTGTTCCAGGCCAACGGTCATCTCGAAAGCGAGATTGCGCGCGTCCAGCCGAGTCAATCCTACGCTCAGCCGCCGCAACTGTTCTGGCAATGCGCGGCCGATGCCTGCGCGCGTCGTTTTCTGCTCGTCAACGAAAGCGGTGATCTGGCGACCGCGCGCCTGGTCGGGCGTGGCGCGGCCTATGCCGATATCGATGGCGATGGCGACCTGGACCTGGCGATCAGTCAGAACGGTCGCGCCGGCAAGCTTTACCGCAACGACCAGTCGCTCGGCCACCATTGGCTGCGCCTGCGCCTGCGCGATCCGGCTCATCGCGCCGTGGAGGGCGCGCGCACGCGGTTGCGCGCCAACGGCGTCACCCAGTATCGCCAGTTGACCCGCACCCACGGTTATCTGAGTCAGTCCGAGGCGGTGTTGACCTTCGGTCTCGGCGAAAGCGAACAGGTCGACGAGCTGTACGTCACCTGGCCCGGCGGTGCCGAAAAGCGGGTGCCGGTCGAAGGCGTCGACCGCACCCTGGTCGTTACGAGGACGCCGCGATGAAAGCCCTTGCCGTTGGATTCCTGGCGCTGTTTCTGGCCTCCGGACCGGCCAGCGCCGATGCGTTGTCGCAACTCCCGCCGGCCTGGAGCCAGCGCCTGTTGCCGCTGCCCGCGCAGAACCTCTCGGCGCTCGATGCCGGTGTGCAAGCGCGCATCGCCCGGGTGCGCGCCGGTCTGAACCGCTTGTTGCAAAATCCGAACGCGGATCCAGGCGAGATCGCCGAGGCCTGGGGCAAGCTCGGCGCCTTGTCGCAGGTGTACCGCATGCAGACCGCCGCGCGCATCGCCTTCGAGAACGCCCATCGCCTCGCGCCGGACGACTTCCGCTGGCTCTACTACCTCGCCTGGGTCGAGGCCAGTCTCGGCGATTACGCGCGCGCCCTGCCGTTGTTCGAACAGGCCGCGCGCCTGAAACCCGACTACGCCCCGTTGATTCTGCGCCGCGCCGACGCGCTGCGCGGGCTCGATCGGCTCGACGAGGCCCGCGCGCTGTACCTGCAAGCGCGCAAGCGACCGGGCCTGGAAGCCGCCGCCGACGCCGGTCTCGCCCAGATCGCCCTGGCGCAACGCGATTTCGAACGCGCCGCGCGCCTGTTCGACAAGGCGTTGAAGCTCGATCCAAAGGCCGACGGCCTGCACTACCCGATGGCCCAGGCGCTGTTGCAGCTCGGCAAGCGGCGCGAGGCGCGCGCGCTGCTCGCGCACCCCGGTCATACCCCGCCGAAGGTCGCCGATCCGCTGATCGCCCAACTCGACGCGCTGCAACAAGACGCCCGCAGCGATTACCACCAGGCGATGGTCGCGCTGCGCAAGCAAGACTATGCCCGTGCCGTAGAATACTTCGAGAAAGGGTTGAAGAAGGAAGGCGACAACCCACGCGCCGCAATCTCGCTGGCGCGCACCCGCTATCTGCTCGATGGCGATGCCGATCACACCCGCGCCGAGCTTGCCCGCATCGTGCAACGTCATCCAGAGGCCACGCTGGCGCGCTTTCTGCTCGCGGTACTCGACGACGCCGCCGATCACACGCGGCGCGCCGAAGCCGGTTATCGCGAAGTGCTGCGTCAGGATCCCGACCATGAAGGCGCCAACCTGTTTCTGGCTCGATCCCTGTACCGTCGGCGCCAGTACGCCGATGCGGCGCGCTATTTCGACCACCTGATCGAACTCGGCAGCGAGAACCCGATGATCTGGTGGTTTGATCTGCTAAGCCATATCGGCGCGCGCGACGAGCCCCCCGGGAAAATAATTACGCGCATCGAGCAGGCGACTGAAAAATTCCCGGAAAATCGGATGTTCCAGAACTTGCTGATCGATCGACTGCTGGCGCAAAACACCCCGGAAGGACGCGAACGAGCGCTGAAACAGGCGAGGGCGCTCGCCGCGACCCACCCGATCCCGCCGGTTCACACTCTGTTGGCGCGGGTGCTCGCCGCCAATGGCCGCTTCGATGAAGCGGTCGCCTACCAGCAGGCCGTGGTGGACTTCGAACGCCAGCAAGGACAGGATCCGAAACGCCTGCAAGCCTTGGAAAAAGCACTCGATGATTACCGCAACCGACGCCCGCCACCCCGCCCCCGGCTTGACCCGTCTCGCTTCCAGGTCCCGCCGGTGGACAGAAAACAAGTATTGCGCAACTACAAGGCGGCGCGGCCATACTGATCCTCCGGCATGCCATGCCCGACAGCCGCATGGCGTTCGGGCGTCATGGATGAATCAGGGCGATCGCGCTTGATCGGATCCGCGCTCCCATTGCAATAAACCTCCGTAGGCCGGTTTCAAGCGTGGCGGAACCGGCAGTGGCGCTCAGTCGGCGCGCCCGGAGAGTTCCTGATAACGGGAGCGCACCGCCTGTTGGCGCAGGGCCTCGGCTTCTTCCTGGCTGGCCACGGTGGCCGCGTCGACCCATTCTCCGGTGAGCCGGTTGAGCATCGAGAAACGATACTGGCGGCCGATCTTGAATACCTTGGAGACCTCTTGCTCGGCTTGTTCCATCGCGGCTTCGGCTTCCATGTCGCCCGCCGGCGGGGCGAACAGATGGGCGGTGTCGACCGGCGCCATGCCGGGCGCCGATACGCTGATGCCGGCGGCCGCCGGCGCGCCGGGCGCGGCGTCGGCGGCAAAGCGGAAGGCGATGTTGCGCATCTCGCCGGTTTCGTCCATCTCGATGGTTTCGATGCCGGGCAGGCGCGCGCAGATGTAGCCGGCCATCATGCGCCCAAGGTGCGGGTTCTCGTTGACCACCGCGCTGTGCAGCCGGTTTGCGACGTATTGGCAGCGCTCGGTCTGGTTCGGGCTGGCGACCCATTCCATGCTCATCTGGATGCCCTGATCCATGTCGCGGTCCATGCGCGCGAAGAAATCCCCGGCCTCGGCGATCAGCGGATCGGGAACGTTCAATTCATAGATTTGATCATCGATGATCACGTTCAGTATCATGGCTCGGCTCCGGGACAGGACAAGGGCGAAGAGTATATCATCCCGTCCGTGTTCTCCGTGCCGGCCGCCTCCTTCCATCGCGTACAGGAGTTCGAGATGTTGTTGACGATCGAGGGGCTGTTGAACCCGGCCCAGTTGGAGAAGATCCATGAGCGCCTGGCGCGTGGCGTCGAGGAAGACGGCCGGGTCACCGCCGGGATGGCCGCGAAACGGGTGAAGAACAACCTGGAGCTGCGCTTCCAGCCGGCCGACCGCGAGCTGCTGTTGCGCATCATCATGAGCACCCTCGGCAACGATGCGCGTTTCCGCGGCGCGGCGCTGCCGCTGAAGATGGCCGACCCGATCTTCGCGCGCTATCGCCCCGGCATGACCTATGGCGATCATGTCGACGATCCGATCATGGGCACCAGCGGGCCGAAGTTCCGCAGCGATGTCTCGATGACGATCTTCCTCAACGACGCCAGCGAGTACGACGGCGGCGAGCTGGTGATCCGCACCACCTGGGGCGAGAAGCGCGTCAAGCTCAATGCCGGCGACGCGGTGATCTATCCTTCGGCCTCGGTGCACCGGGTCGACCCGGTGACCCGCGGCGAGCGCCTGGTTTGTGTGACCTGGATTCAGAGCCTGGTGCGCGATGCCGCGCGGCGCGAGCTGCTCTACGAGCTCGGCGAGGCGCGCGAGGTCTTGTTGAAACGTGATCCCGATGCCGACAGCACCAAGCAGATCGATCGTTCCTACGTCAACCTGCTGCGCATGTGGAGCGATTGCTGACACGATGGCGGTCCAGGGAGGGTGAGGGTCCTGCTGCTGCACAACCGCTACGCGGCCTATTCCGGCGAGGAGGCCGCGCTCGACCGCCTCGAGGGCCTGCTTGCGCGCCATGGCCACGAGGTGCGTCGCTATGAGCGCGACAGCGCCAGGCTGACGAGCGCGCTCGATCGCGTCGGCGCGCTGTTCGCGAGCCTTTTCGGCTTGCGCGCGCGGCGCGAGTTGAGCCGCCTGCTGAGCGAGTTTCAACCCGATGTGGTGCATGTCCACAATCTGTTTCCGCTGATCTCTCCGGCGGTGCTGCCGATGATCGCGAAGAGGGGCTTCCCGCTGGTGATGACCTTGCACAACTACCGGTTGATCTGTCCGACCGGGTTGTTCTACTCGCATGGCGGGATCTGCGAGCGTTGCGACGGCGGGCGCGAATGGGCTTGCGCGCTGCGCAATTGCACCGGTTCGCGATCAAAGAGCCTGGCGTACGCCTTGCGTAATGCCTGGGCGCGCAAACGCGGTCATTTCACGCGTTCTATCGACCGTTTCATCTGTCTGACCGAGTTTCAGCGCCGCCGTCTCGACGATGGCTCGGGGCGTTTTTCCGTGCTGTCCAACAGTCTGGAGCCGGCGCCCGATCCAGCCCCCCCGGGAGACTATATCGGCTATGTCGGAAGGATCAGCGAGGAGAAGGGCGCCGAGCTGTTGCTCGAAGCCTGCGCGCGCCTGCCGGAGCGGCGTTTCGTGCTCGCCGGCGCTTGCGCTCCCGGCTACCGGGAACGTTTTGCGCGCCTCTCCAACGTCAGCCTGCTGGGTCCGCTGCCTTCGCGGCGCCTGCCGGCGTTCTATCGCGGCGCGCGTTTTCTGCTCTTTACCAGCCGTTGTTACGAGGGTTTTCCGATGGTGATGCTCGAAGCGATGGCCGAGGCGCGCGCACTGATCTGCCCGGCGCTCGGCGGCCTGCCGGAGATCGTCGCCGACGGCGTCAACGGGGTGCTCGTGCCGCCGGACGACGTCTCCGCGTTGGTTTCCGCGATCGAGTCGTTGTGGCTCGATCCGGCGCGTTGCCGCGCGCTCGGAGAGGTCGCTCGCGAGCGCCTGCGTCAGCGCTATGGAGAGGAGAGGGCCTATCGCGGTCTGCTCGATATCTACCGCCAGGCGCGCCGCGTGGCGGGTCGGGAGGTTGCTGCGTGAGAAAGGAGAACATCGCCGGCTTTCCCGTCTGCGGCGAACCGCCGGAGGCGGTTCTGCGCGAGCTCGGCGAATGGATGGATCGTGACGACCGCGCGCGCTGGTTTGTTTGCGCCAACCCGCATTCGCTGCATCTCGCAAGCCGTGATCAGGCCTTTGCGCGCGCGATCCAGGCCGCCGATCTGGTAACACCGGACGGCGCCGGTATCGTCCTCGCCTCGCGTCTGCTCGGCGGCGCGATCCGTCATCGGGTGACCGGCAGCGATGTGTTCGAACATCTTTGCCGGTACGCCAGACAGCGGCCCGGACGGCGTTTCTTCTTTCTCGGCTCCACCCCGGAAACGCTCGCCGGGATCCAGCGCCGCATGGCCGCGTCGTATCCGGAGATCGTCGTCGCCGGGGTTTATTCGCCACCGTTCAAGTCGGATTTCGATGAACAGGACAACCAACGCATGATCGCGGCGATCAACGCCGCGCGGCCCGATGTGTTGTGGGTCGGCCTGGCCGCGCCGAAACAAGAGAAGTGGATCCACCAGAATCTTCATCGTCTCGAGGTGCGCGTGGCCGGGCCGATCGGCGCGGTGTTCGATTTCTTCACCGGGCGGGTGCGGCGCTCCCCCCTGGTGTTTCAGCGGCTCGGTCTGGAATGGCTGCCACGCCTGATCCAGGAGCCGCGTCGCCTGTGGTATCGCAGCCTGGTCTCCGGCCCGCGCTTTCTGCTGCGGGTGGTGCGTCAGCGGCTGCGCCGGACGCCGGACTGAGGCATGGCGACGGCGCCATCGCGCCTGATCGCGTTGTTGCGACCCTGGCGGGTATCGCTGTCGCTCGGGATGGCGACGGTGTTGCTGGAAAGTCTGTTGGCTCTGCTGTCACCGTGGTTCGCCGGCCAGTTTACCGCGTTGTTGCCATCGATCGACGGCGGCGCGCGCTTTTCGCTGCATGGCCTGTTGCTGGCCTGGTTGCTGGTGCTCGCGCTGCTCGCCTGGCTGCGCTATTTCAACGGATACCTGTTTCACCGCATCGGCGCGCGTGTGATGACCGAGTTGAGTCGGCGTCTGCACGCGCGCTTGCTGGTCCTGCCGCGGCGCTTTCACGAGCAACGCCCATCGGGCGATCGCCTGGCGCTGCTCGGCAACGATGTCGCGGTGATCAGTCAGTTCATCGCCAGCCCGATTGCCAGCGCGCTGTCGCTGGGCGTCACCCTGCTCGGAGCCGCCGCGATGCTGATCTGGATCGATCCGCTGATCGGCGGTCTCGTGGTGCTGGTGGCGCCGCTTTTCCTGTTTGCGGTGCAACGCTTGTCGCGGCGTATCCGGCCGCTCGCGCGGCGCGTCGCCGATCAGCGCGCGGAGATGCTCGCGACCGCCGGCGAGAGCCTGCGCCTGTTGCCGGTGGTGAAGTCCTTCGTGCAGGAAGAACGCCGCCGGCGGCGGTTCCGGCAAGACAGCGAGGCGATGCAGCGCGCCTTGCTCGAACAGTTGCGCCGGCAGGCGCTGCTCGGGCCGCTGATGCAGTTTCTCGCTGCCGCGATGATCCTCGCGCTGCTGTGGCTGGCGAGCGCGCGCGTCGCCAGCGGCGATCTCGGCACGCCGGATTTGGTCAGCCTGCTGCTCTACGGCTTTCTGCTGGTGCGACCGGTCAACGCTTTTGCTGGTCTTTATGGCATCTTCCAGCAAGCGCGCGGGGCCTTCGAGCGGATCGATGAGGTGCTGGCGGAAACGCCGGAAGTCGACAGCGGAAGCTATCGTCCGCCGGCGCGCGTGGCCGGCGGGATCGAGTTCGAGCGGGTCGCCTTCGGCTACCCCGGGCGCGCGCCGTTGTTCCTTGACCTGAATCTGCGCGTGGCGGCGGGCGAGACGGTGGTCATTCGGGGGGGAAACGGGGCCGGGAAAAGCACCCTGGCGGCTTTGTTATTGCGCTTTGAGCGGCCGAGTGCGGGCGTGATCCGGCTTGACGGCGTGGCGTTGGGTGATTACCGCCTGGCGGCGTTGCGCCGGCAGATCGGCTATGTGCCGCAACAGCTGTCGATCGCCAATGGCACGATACGCGACAACATCGCCTTCGGCTGCCCGGAGGCCGACGACGCGGCGGTGCGCGCGGCGGCGCGGATGGCCCAGGCCGATGCCTTCATCGAGGCGTTGCCGGACGGCTACCATACTCTTGTCGGCGATGCCGGCGCGCGCCTCTCCGGCGGCCAATGTCAGCGCCTGGCGCTGGCGCGCGCCTTGCTGCCGGACCCGCCGGTCCTGATACTCGATGAGCCCACCGCGATGCTCGATCCGGAGGGCGAAGAGGCATTGCTCGAAGCCTGCAAGGCGGTGTTCGCGCGGCGCACGGTGCTCATCATCACCCATCGGCCGGCGTTGCTGGCGCTGGCGACCCGCTGCCTGGTGCTGGAGAACGGCGTGGCGCGCGAGGTCGGGCAGCCGTTGCCGTTTTTTGGATAAAGGTTACTCGTCTCCGTAGGCCAGACGATGCAGGGCCTCGAGATCGGCCGGCACCAGACGGTTGTAGCGGCAGTCGACGATGCCGCGCTTGCGCAGATCGGCGCTGATGCGGCTCAGGTGGACCGAGGTCACGCCGATGGCGTCGGCGATGTCCTCGCGGTTCAATGGGATCTCGATCGGCTGGCGGGTGTCGATGCCGCGTTGCGCGAGGCGCGAGATCAGCTCGCACAGGAACATCGCGAAGCGCTGGATGGCCGGCGCCTGGCCGACGTAGGATAGGCGCAGGCGGCATTCCTGCGCCTGGTGGCACTGGATCTGGATGAGCTTGCGGGTAAGATCCGGGTCGCCGCGCATCAACTCCTCGATATGTCGCTCGTTAAAGGCGCACAGCGTGACCGGGGTGGCGGCGACCGCCGAGTAGTCCATGGGCGCTGAAAAATCGGAACGGTAGCCAATGAAGTCGCCGGGCAGGGCGACGCTGAGTACCTGGCGCTGACCGTTCTTCAGCAGTTTGTAGCGGATCACCCAGCCCTCGAAAAGGGTATAGGCGCGGCGGTGGACGTCTCCTTCCTGAAACAGAATCTGGCCCGCGGGCGCGACATATTGGGCGCTGCGCAGGCGTTCGCGACGCCCGGCCGCCTCGTTGCCGCCGGGTTCGAACCAGGCGAGGCGTCGTACCGGGCATTCGCTACAGTGGGTGTGGGGCTCCGGCTTCAGTGTGAATCGGTTCATTTTTCATGGGTTCTTCGTTCTGGGACCTGGATTCCAATGCGCACATTGTGAACGCTTGCGTGCGCGGATGCCTGTCATTCGAGTGTCACCCGGACGCTTTGGTTCAGTTGTCCGGGAGCGAGACTATAGCGGCTTGCCCGAGTCTGGGTAAGCCGGAGGATTACCCAGTCATGGCGAATCGGGAAGCAGCCGCCCGCCCGCGCTGAAATGGCGGCGCCAATAGGGGTTGTCGAGCCGGTCGATGCGCACCCGGCCGTCGCTGGATGGGGCGTGGATGAAACGACCATTGCCGAGGTAGAGACCGACGTGACCGCTTTTGTAAGGGCTGTGAAAGAACAGCAGGTCGGCCGGGGCGAGGCGGGCGCGCGGCAGTGGTGTGGCGCGCGCGCGTAGCTTGGCGACGGTGCGAGGCACGATCCGCCCGGCGCGTCGGTAGCTGTAGTGGATCAGGCCGCTGCAATCGAAGCCCTCGCGCGGCGAGGCGCCGCCGAAATGGTAGGGGACGCCGAGTTGCGCGCGCGCGGCGGCGAGGATCGCGGCGCGGGTGTCGCCGTTGGTGCGCCCGGGCGCTGTCGCGCAGCCGGCGATCAGCACGACGAGCAGCGCGACGGGCCAGGCGCGGCGCATCGCTCAGACGAGCACTTCGACCGGTAATGGCTGGCTCAGAAAGCGGTGCGGGCTGGCGCTGAAGCCATAGGCGCCGGACTGCATCACCGCGATCAGGTCGCCAGGCTCGGCGGGCGGCAGCTCGACATTGTCGGCGAGGATGTCCAGCGGTGTGCACAGCGGGCCGACCACGCTGACAGTCTCGCGCGGCTCGCCGCGCGCGTTGGTGGCGTGGATTACGGGGTAGTTCTTGCGGATCACCTGGCCGAAGTTTCCGGATGCGGCGAGGTGGTGGTGCAGGCCGCCGTTGGTTACCAGGAAGGTTTTGCCGCGCGAGACCTTCTTGTCGATTACCTCGCACAGATAGACGCCGGCCTCGCCGACCAGGTAGCGGCCCAGCTCGATGACGACCTCGACCTCGGGCAGCGCCTCGCGCACGCCGGGCAGGCGGGCATCGAGGTTGTCGGCGATCGGTTGCAGGTCGAGCGGCTTCTCACCGGGGAAGTAGGGAATGCCGTAGCCGCCGCCGATGTTCAGCCACTCGACCGGGGACGGCGCCGAGGCGGCGAGCCGGATCGCCAGGTCGAAGGTTTGATTGTTGGCTTCGATCAGCGCCTCGGGCTTCAGGTTCTGCGAGCCGGAGAAGATATGAAAGCCGCGAAAATGCAGGTCGCGCTCGCCGATCCATTCGAGCAGCGCCGGCACGCGCTCGGCATCGACGCCGAAGGGCTTGGCGCCGCCGGCCATCTTCATGCCGGAAGCTTTCAGTTCGAAATCCGGGTTGACGCGCACCGCGACGCGCGGACGGATGCCGAGTCGTTCACCGATCTCGTGGATGCGCCGCGCCTCGCCCTCGGACTCGAGATTCACGGTGATGCCGGCGGCGACCGCGGCGGCCAGCTCGCGGTCGGACTTTCCGGGGCCGGCGAAGCTGATTTCGGCGGGATCGACGCCGGCGTCCAGCGCCACTGTCATCTCGCCGTGCGAGGCGATGTCGAAACCGTCGACATGGGTGGCGATGTGCGCGACCAGCGCCGGCATCGGGTTGGCCTTCATCGCATAGTGGATGCCGATCTCGTCGGGAAGCCGCGCGCGCAGCGTTTCGACGCGCGCGGTGATGGCGGAGCGGTCGTAGGCATAGAACGGGGTCTGGCCGACCTGGGTGGCGAGGACTCCGGCGGGGATGTCGCCGACCATCAACTGGTTGCCGACGATGTTGAAATAGGCGCTCGGCGCGTGTTCGGGTTTTTTCTTCATGAGGCGTCCTGAAAGAGGTCTTGATGCTGTTCGGCGAGCGTCTTGCGGTCGATCTTGCCATTCGGGTTGCGCGGCAGATCGTCCAGATAGCGGACCGCGTGCGGCACCATGAAGTTCGGCAGCTCCCGCTTGCAATGCAGCAGCAGGCCTTCCTCGTCGGGCTGGTCCGCGCTGCACACCACCAGAATGCCCTGGCCGATGCGCGGGTGGGGCAGGCCGATGGCGACCGCCTCGGCGACCAGGCCGCTGGCATAGAGCACCTCTTCGACCTCGGAAGGGCTGACGCGGTAGCCGGAAGTCTTGATCATCTCGTCGGTGCGGCCGATGAAATAGAGATAGCCGTCTTCGTCGCGACGCACCTGATCGCCGGACCACACCGCGATCTCCGGCAAAGGCAGGCCGTCGGGCTGACCGGGCGCCGGGCGGAAACGCTCGGCGGTCTTCGCCGCATCGTTCCAATAGCCCAGCGCGACCAGCGCGCCGCGGTGAACCAGCTCACCAGGCTCGTTCGGGGCGCACTCGCTGCCGTCCGGGCGCACCACCATCAGCTCGGCGTTGGGGATTGCCTTGCCCATCGAATCGGGCCGACGGTCGATCTCTTCCGGCGGCAGGTAGCTGGAGCGGAAAGCCTCGGTGAGGCCGTACATCAGGTAGATCCGGGTGTCGGGCAGCGCGGCGCGCAGCTTGCGCGTGGTGGCGATCGGCATCGCCCCGCCGGAGTTGGTCAGGTAGCGCAGGCCGCGTGCCTCTTCGGGCCAGTCCAGGTCGGCGAGCTGGTTCCACAGCGGCGGCACCGCCGCGAGGCCGGTGACGCGGTGGCGGGCCACCGCGCGGATCACATCGCGCGGCAGCAGATAATCCATCAACACCACCGAGGCGCCGACGTGAAAAGCGGTGGTCAGTTGGCTCAGGCCGTAGTCGAAACTGAACGGCAATACCGCCAGCAGACGGTCGTCGGCGCGGTTTTCGAGATAGCCGGCGACCGATTCGGCGCCGGCGAGCATGTTGCGGTGCGACAGCACCACACCCTTCGGCCGTCCGGTGCTGCCGGAGGTGTAGAGGATCGCGGCGATATCGGCGTCGATGCGCCGGTGCGGCGCGGCGGTCGGCGCGGCGGCGAGGCTTTCCCACGGATGCAGCGGTAGTGGGAAATCGGCCAGGCGCCCGGCGCCTCCATGGCTCAGCACCACCGCGCGCAGGTCCGGGCAGCTGCTGAGGGTCTCGGCGAGCTGCGCGGCGCGATCCGGGCTGGTGACCAGCACGCGGACGTCGCAATCGCGCAGGATATAGCCGACCTGGGCCGGTTTCAGTTGCGGGTTGACCGGCACGAACACACCGCCGGCGGCGCTCGCGCCGAACATCGCGGCGACCGTTTGCGGCATCTTCGGCAGGTAGACCGCGACGCGCTCGCCGGCTTGCAGACCGAGCGCGAGCAGGCCGTTGGCGGTGCTCGTGACCGCCTCGGCCAGCGTGGCGTAGTCCAGCTCTTCCTTCTTGTGGAATAGCGCCGGCGCTTCGGGCGCGCGCGTGGCTTGCCCGATAATCGATTGGTGGAGCAGGATAGGCATGGTTCTTGGTATCGAACGGCTGATGGAACGGAAATTATACCTTTTGCCGACGGTGGTATCGAACCGGTCGGTAGTGTGAGGCGGCGTCGT
>Ga0256832_1000292_pt1 | contig 31558 bp, 34 predicted proteins | sample 134614metaG_FD_190534 | JGI IMG/M metagenome (GOLD analysis project Ga0256832, IMG submission 190534) | Hydrothermal vent microbial communities from Lau Basin, Pacific Ocean - 134-614 | ecosystem: Environmental > Aquatic > Marine > Hydrothermal vents | place: Pacific Ocean: Lau Basin | collected...
AGCTTGCTGATGAGTTTCTTCGCCTTGGCATCCGCCGTCTCGCCATAGTTACGGGTAATGCTCACCTCCACATTGTCGGGAACGAAGATTCCCTTGAGTTCGTCAAAGCGCTTGATGACCCGCTGGGCGATCTGCACGGCATTGGTGCCGGGCTTCTTGGCCACGGCGATGGTCACCGCCGGATAGTCGGCATCCAGCGTCTCGGGGGCCGCCGGGCCGGGGCCGGTCCAGACATAGCTCTTGGGCAGGTCGGCGCCCTCTTCCACCCGGGCCACATCGCGCAGATATACGGGCTTGCCGTCTTTCATGCCGATGACCAGGTCCGCCACTTCCGCCGGGCTGCTGAAGAACACCCCGGCCTGAACCAGGATCTCCCGGTTGTCCGCCGTAACCTTGATATTGTCCCGGGAGGCATTGCCCGCCTGCAGGGCCATGCGCAGGTCACTCAGGTCTATACCGTAGCCTGCCAGGCCCTGGGGATCGATGATGACCTTTACCGCCCGCTCCGGCGCCCCTATGGTGTAGATATCCCGGGTGCCAGGCACGCGCTTGAGTTCGGATTCGATGGCATGAGCTACCAGGCCAAGTTCGTAGGCCCCCATGGCAGGGTCCTTGCTCCACAGGGTAGCGCTGACGATGGGCACGTCGTCTATGCCCATGGGCTTGACGATGGGCTGGCCCACGCCCAGGTTGGGCGGCAGCCAGTCCAGCTTGGAGAAAATCTTGGAATACAGGCGCACGATGGCATCAGTGCGGTCTTCCCCCACTTTGAACTGCACCGTGAGCACGGACATGCCGGGCATGGAGGAGGAATACACGTGCTTGATGCCCTCGATCTCCGACAGGGCCTGTTCCGCCGGGGTGGACACCAGGCTCTCCACCTCGCGAGCGGCGGCGCCGGGAAAGGCGATGAACACGTTAGCGAAAGTCACGTTGATCTGTGGCTCCTCCTCCCTGGGCGTGACCAGCACGGCAAACACCCCCAGCAGCATGCCCAGCAGGGCCAGCAGGGGGGTGATCTGGGTGGACTGGAAACGCCTGGCAATAGAGCCGGAAAGACCCAGCCTGGGCTTATTCATGGCCACCTTGCTCCCGCGCTTCACGCCGCTGGCGCTTCAGCTCCACCCCCGCGCGTATGGGGTCGAGAAACACCTGATCACCTTCTTGCAAACCGGACAGCACCGTGACCACTTCCTCGCCCAGGGCATCACCGAGGCGCACGTAACGGAAATGGATGCGGTTCTCATCCTCGTCCAGCACGTACACACCCGTGACCTCGGACCGGTAAGCCACGGCAGAGGCGGGAATCACCAGAGCCGGGGCCGTGCCGGTTTCAAAGGCCGTCTTTACCAGCATGCCGGGAAACAGGTTCTCCACGTTCTTCGGCAGCATGAGGCGCAGCTTGAAGGTGTTGGAAGCCGGATCGGCAAAGGGGAAGATGGTCATGTCCGTGACCTCTATCCAACGTCCGTCAGGCAGCTGCACCCGCGCCCTGCCTTTCTTGCGTATGGCGATAATCAAGCTTTGGGGCACATCCACGGCCACCCGCAGCTGCTCAAGAGAAATGCCGCTCATGAGGGGCGTGCCCGGATGGGCCACTTCCCCCACCTGCACATGGCGCTTTGTGACGATGCCCTTGTAGGGCGCCCTGACCCGGGTATAGCTGAGCTGCTCCTTCGCCTGGGCCAGGGCGGCCCTGGCGGCGTCCAGCTTGGCCCGTGCCGTATCCAGGGAGGCCTGGGCCTTGTCCAGGTCGGAGCGCGACACCAGTTTCCTGTCAAACAGGTCCTTGATGCGCTTGTAGTTGGAACGGGCGTCCGCCATCACTGCCGTGGCCGCGCGCAGATCCGCCTCGGCGCGACGCAATGCCGCCTTCTGTTCCGTGTCCTTGAGCCTGACCAGCAGGGCGCCGGCCTCCACCACGTCATCGACGTCATAATAAATGGCTTCCACCTGGCCATTGGTCTGGGCGGAAATGGTAGACTGATTCACCGCCTCGACCACGCCATCAAGCCGGAACACCCGGGGCACGGTGACTTCCTCCACCGTGGCCGTGGCCAGTTCCGTTTCCGTGGCCATTCCTGCGGCCGGCAGCAGCCAGGCCAGTAACAGGAAAGCAGTGCGTATATTCATGGTATTGCCCTGAGTATTTGATATCGTGCCAATATAGGGGCATTGAAGAACCTTATCAAGAACAATTATCAATTGGAAAGGCTTGAAAAATGAGTACTTATGACGTGGTTATCATCGGCAGCGGCCCTGGCGGTGAAGGCGCAGCCATGCGCCTGGCCAAGGCGGGCAAGAAAGTTGCCGTGGTAGAGGAACAGCCACAGGTGGGAGGCAGCTGCACCCACAGAGGCACCATTCCCAGCAAGGCCCTGCGCCATGCCATACAGCTGCTGGCGGACTACCGTCATCACCCCCTGTTCGAGCATACCCTGTCCACCATGGACATCACCTGGCCCCAGCTGCTGCGCACCTCGGACCAGGTCATCGGCCAGCAGGTGAGCATGCAGCACCGCTACTACACCCGCAACGGCGTGCATGTGGTACACGGGCGGGGGCGTTTCGTCGATGCCCACAAGCTGGAAGTGACCCGCGCCGACGGCAGCACCCTGAGTCTGGAGGGCGGACATTTCATCATCGCCACAGGCTCCCGCCCCTGGCGCCCGCCGCAGCTGGATTTCACTCATCCCGCCATACGTGACAGTGACAGCCTGCTGGACCTGGATCACACCCCCCGCCGGGTGACCATCTTCGGCGCCGGGGTCATTGGCTGTGAATACGCCTCCATCTTCGCCAACCTGGACGTGAAAGTGAATCTGGTGAACACCCGCGACCGCCTGCTCTCCTTTCTGGACGATGAGGTTACCGACGCCCTGAGCTATCACCTTCGCGACCAGGGCGTGCTGCTGCTGCACAACGAGTCCCTGGACTCGGTGGCCACGGTTGACGGGGAGGTCAGCCTGACCTGCAAGTCCGGCCGGGTGATCCGTTCCGACATCCTGCTCTGGGCCAACGGCCGCACGGGCAACACGGCAGACATGGGCCTGGAAGATCTGGGCATCGCCATCAACAGCCGGGGGCAGATCGAAACCAACGAGCGCTTTCAATCCTCCCGAGAGCACATCTTTGCCGTGGGCGACGTAGCCGGCCCGCCTGGGCTGGCCTCCGCCAGTTATGACCAGGGCCGTTTCGTGGGCAGCTACATCGCCGAGGGCAAGGTGGACTGGCGCCTGGTGGACGAAGTGCCCACGGGCATCTACACCAGCCCGGAGATCAGTTCCCTGGGGCGCACGGAAGCGGAACTAACCCAGCAGAATATTCCCTTTGAAGTGGGCCGGGCGGAATTCAAGAACCTGGCCAGAGCGCAGATTTCCGGGCATACCGTGGGCATGCTCAAGATCCTGTTCCACCGGGAGACCCTGGAGATCCTGGGCATACACTGCTTCGGCCAGGAAGCGGCGGAGATCATCCACATCGGCCAGGCCATCATGTCGCAGCCGGGCGGGGGCAACAACCTGCGCTATTTCGCCGAGACCACCTTCAACTACCCCACCATGGCGGAAGCCTACCGGGTGGCGGCCCTGTATGGGTTGAACAGGCTGGGCTGACAGCGTTTTGAGATAGTCCCTCCCTGGACTACTGATGCTAGTCGAAGGGTTTAGGCCTGGGGGTGGCATCCACCGAAGGCGGCAGAATTGGCATGAGGAAAGCAGGCTGCTCGCCAGTCAGCGTCTTCAGGAAAGCCACGATCTGCGCATTCTCTTCCTTGCTGAACTTGCGACCCAGTTGCAGCCGGCCCATGACATCCACCGCCTCGGTCAGGGTCTCGGCTTCGCCATCATGGAAGTACGGATAGGTCAGCTCCACATTGCGCAGAGTAGGCACCTTGAACATGAAGCGGTCTGCATCCTTGCCCGTCACGGCAGCACGGCCCTTGGCGGGATTCCTGGTGTGGTAGGGCTCGATCACTCCCATCTTCTGGAAGGAGTTGCCGCCCACGGCAGGGCCATTGTGGCAACCGGTGCAACCGCTTTCCTTGAACAACTTGTACCCTGCCAGTTCCTGTTCAGAGAGGGCATCCTGCTTGCCCAGCAGCCACTGGTCGAAACGGGAATTGGGCGTGACCAGGGTTTTTTCGAACTCGGCGATGGCCTGGGTAACCTTGTCGATGTTGATCTCGTCGTTACCATAGACCAGCTTGAACTCGCGCACGTAACCGGGAATGGACTTGAGCACATCCACCGCCAGGGAATGATTGGAGGCCATTTCACCCGGGTTGGCAATGGGACCGCCAGCCTGCTCTTTCAGATCCTTTGCCCGACCGTCCCAAAACTGGGCTAGATTCATACTGGAATTGAGAACCGTAGGCGCATTGATGGGGCCCTGCTGCCACTTGTGTCCAATAGAGGTCTTGAGGTTGTCCGTGCCCCCCATGCTGAGGTTGTGGCAGGAGTTGCAGGAAATAAAGCCCGATTTGGACAGGCGTGGATCGAAATAGAGTTTCTTGCCCAATTCAACCTGAGCCAGGTTGATGTTCTGCACCGGCTGGATCACCTGGATGGGCTCTGCGGCGAAGATCGGAGATAGGAATCCTGCGATACACAGGGAAAATGCTGTTTTCTTTATCATTTTGAATACCACCTGTTACTGCTGACGGTTGCGCGGTCCGTCATCTGGAAGAATGTCTTCCCTGGCGCAAACCGCCATTTCCATGGCAAACGCAGGTGATATATTAGATTTAGTCCAATTCCATGACATTGAGAACCGTCAATGGGGCGGGAATAGTCTGGAAAAAGGAAACGGTGACTCAGGAATGATTGCGAACCCGCACCACCACGTCCACCCCATCCAGGACAGTGCCCTGCGGCAGATTCTGCATGATCAGATCATCCGCGACACGACCTTCCATGTCCGTCAGCTGGCCATCATCGATATTGTAGAAATGAAAATGGGGATGAACATTGGAATCGTAGAAGGTATGCGAGGCATTTACGAAGATTTCCCGCAGCAGGCCCTTGTCGACGAACAGATTCAAAGTGTTGTACACCGTCGCACGGGATACCTTGATGCCTTCCCGACGGGCTCTCTCGTACACTTGGTCGGCCGTGAGGTGCTGGTGCCTGTTGAAAAGGATACCCGCCAGGGCCTGGCGCTGGGAAGTGGGATAAATGCCGGCCTCGGACAAGTGGTTGCGGACGTCTTTTCCCGCAGGCAGTGCTGATCTCGAATCCATTGGCAAGATTTCCCCGTGTGAAACGGGACTGTGTGAATTGGCACAATTATACGTGCAAGAAGCAGCGTTTCAAAACCTGATCCCCTGTTCCAGGCCCATGGACGGTCTCCTATCTTGGCAACCACAGTATCATCAGGCCACAAACAATCACCAGCGCGATGAACCAGACGACAAACCGCCTGCGCACCCCCGCACGATAGCCCTTTTCCTGGAAATGGGACACCGCGCCGCAATGGGGGCAATGAGCCACATCGGCGGGAATCTTCTTCCCGCAGTACAGGCAATTAACCTGGTCTGCCATCGATCCGGGGCTTGATGAGGATGGGCGTGTAGACCCACACGAACGCCAGGAAGGCCAGCATCCACAGGCCGCCCGCGATGTTGATCCACAGATTGAACTTTTCCACCATGAACAGGGGACCGAAAACCCGCACCAGGGCGCCAATGTTGAGCAGGACGAAGGCGACGGGCATCAGTGGCCCGGTATCATTGATGTTGCGTCCGGTATGCCCCAAAGCCACCCGCGACATCATGCCCAGGGTGAGCACGCCTATCCCTCCAACAGTGATGGCGTGCAGGGCTACGGCGTAAGGCAGCAAATCGAATCCCGCCAGGCCGCGCAAGGCCAGCCCCAGCACCAGCCAGGCATAGCCCAGATGCAGCACCCACAGAATGGGCCAGCGCCAGATTCCACCATCATACCAGCCCCAGAGCCTGACAGCCTGCACCAGCGCGGCGAGCAGCAGCAGAATGCCACCCGCCGGCCCGTGAGGCAGAAGCAACTCCACCACTGCGGCCAGGGTCATGGTAATGAAAGTCGCCTTTTCCACCCAGGGACGCACCGCGGAACGCGCGCCCGGCACCGCCTTTTCCGTGAAGAAGGGCACCACCCGGCCCGCCACCAGGAGCAGCACCAGCAACACCATATCCACCATGAGGTAGACGCCGCGGGGCCAGAGTCCTTTGGACAGGCCCGCCACATCCAGGTGCACCAGCAGGTTGGCCAGGGTCATACCAGCGAAAATCAGCAGAAACACGCGGTTGACCCTGTTCTGGCCATACCACAGGGGGCGCCACAGGGACCAACCCACGAGTGGAATGAAGACCAGGTCCACAAGGGCAACCACCACCCCCGGCATGCCTGGTGTCACCACCAGAAGGCGTCCCAGGAGCCAGACGGTGGATATGATTACCAGCAGCCGTCCCACGGGAACCGCCATGCCCGTCCAGTTTTTTACCGCCGTCAGCAGAAACCCGGCAATAACCGCGGCCGTGTAGCCGAACAGCATTTCATGGGCATGCCATTCCACCAGGGTGAAATACCCTCCGGCGGGCACCACGCCCTGCCACAAGGCCAGCCACAGCCCCAGCAGCACCAGGGCGGAGATGCCGGCAGCCAGAAAGAAGGGGCGAAAACCCAGGGCGAAGAGCGCGAACCGTCCTGTCTTGCGCATGACCGGCGGTTCGCCAATCTGTAATGACATCTGTGGCTACTCCTGGTTGGACTCAGAGGGCTGGCGGTGCTTCAGGGCAGGGATGGATTCACGGCGTTCACTGCCCCGAAGCACCGCCAGTCCCAAAAGATTTCATTGAGTGAATGACATTGTGGTTGATGTGGGCGCCTATCTTCCCCGCCCCTTCGAAACCTTTCCTTGACGTTCCTCAAATGGCGGAAGGGGCAGACGTGGCAAACTTGCGCCATGATTACACGATTGCCCATGCCATTTTCCCCGCCTTCAGCCGGGACATTGTTGCGCCTGCCCGGGAAGTTGCTGCCCGCGGGACTGCATTCCCGGGGACTGACCCTGATCCTGAACCGCCTGTTGGCCGATCCCATCGCCAACGGCGAACTGGATTTCCTGCAGGATCGCGTGCTTCGTATTGAAGTCATGGATCTGGCGCTGGACTACCGCCTCACCCTGCTCAACGGCAGACTGGCAGCAGCGCCAAAAAGAGCCCAGGAAGACGTGCGTTTCGGTGGCAATGCCCGGGAGTTTCTGCTCCTGGCATTGAAAGAGGAAGACCCGGACACCCTGTTCTTCCAGCGCCGCCTGCAGCTGGAGGGAGATACGGAACTGGGTCTGGAGATCAAGAATCTCCTTTATTCCCTGGAGGAAGACCTGCTTCCAGACCCCCTGCACCGGATCGCCAGCCAGCTCAGCAGGCTGCTGAGCAGGCCCGGGGAGTCGTAGGCCGTTGGAGAATCATGAATCCCGCATGGCAGCCGGGGCTGTGGATTCTCCTTCAAAAGCCGTCATCAAATCCCGCAACACGCGCATCAGCTCCAGCTGACTGCCCACGCCAATCTTCCGGAATACCGACTGACGCTGCGACTGCACAGTGGCTACCGAGCGGCTGATCCGTGCCGCATACTGAACGGGCCTGATACCGTTGGCCAGGGCATTGACCAGGGATGCTTCCGCCGGGGTGAGCCCATACAATGTGCGGAGAATGCCATGGTCCACAGTGACCTGACGCAGGGGGTCAATAATGACTATGGCGGCTACCCGCATGGCGTCCATCCAGGGGAATGGCGGCTCCTGAACGGGCACTGGCAGGGCCAGCAGTTGATGAACCCCCGAATCAGAGCCTTCCCCCACCAAGGCGCATCCCTGAACCGCCTGCCCTTCCTTCCCCAATGCGGAAGCCATCAGACATTCCAGGGTATGGTCATCACTGGTGGAAGCCGCGCAGAGGCGCCAGCCACGGGCATCCAGTATCTGCCCCTGATCCAGAAGTGCTTCAGCCTGCTCATTGGCCTGGACGATCTTGCCCTGCTCATCGATGATTATGGTCGCCCCTCCCCTGGGCGCATTGGCCCGGCTTTCCGCCGTTTCCACGATCAGGCGCTCATAAAGCCGTTCAGTGAAACGCATCATCTGCCGGATTTCCGGCATGAGCACGGCCAGCTGCAACACTTGGTCTCCGGAATAATTGTCCTGCCGCGAGCTTCGGAAAAACTTCAGCAAGGTGCGGTAGTCCTCACCGTACAGGGAAATACCCGCCATCAGGTATTCCAGCCCCAGGGAACTCAACACCTCGCGATAGAAAGGTGTTGTACGCATCTTTTCCTGGGAAACGATATCCGTACCCAGCACCACGCCTTTTCCCAGATAGTTGGCGGGCCACCGCTCCGGCAATGCAGCAGTAAACCATTCACTCTGTTCGAACTCACAGCGAACTTCCTGGGACATTTCAAAATCCGGTGAATGGCTTTTCAGAATGTCATGATCCTGATCCCGGGTAATCATCATGATTCCCGCTTCGCTGTCGGTGCTGGACTTGATTAGTCCAATCAGGTCATTCCATGAATCTTCAGAGAAAGGAATCCTGTGCAGTGTCTCCCGGAAGGAGAGCATATCGATGTTCATGTGTGCCTCCTGATGACTGGCACTCTTTCCCTGAAGCAGTACGGCAAGATTCACTGCAATGGGATTGCCCTGCCAAAAAAGTATAGGACATCTTTTCCGGCATGCCCGGATACTGCACTGACAAGCCGTTGAAACCCCTGCCCTCCCCAGGGGCTTCTTGCAATGCATCGTATTGAATCAATTAAGAAACCCCGCGGTTTGGCGCAGTTCTTGGGTTAGTCATCACAGCCATCATCTTCCGTGACGGCTTCTCCGGTGTTTTCATCCACAATCCCCTGCCCATCCCTGGTAACCTTCACCCGAGTGAACATCATGTTCTGCATGCGATGGAATCCGTGATCCAGTGCTTTTTCCACCTCCACGTCAGTGAAGCCGTCGTAAATGGTCACCTGTCCACGGGACTCCCTCTGGAGTTGCGCTTCGCTGGGGTGGTAGATCCGATCCGCAGACCATGCATCAAGATCGGGGGAATGTGCCTGGTGATCCGCCAATAACCCCTGGTTGAGGGCGACCAGAAACAACACCTTGATAGTTGAAACCAACTGTATGTTCATGTCTTTCTCCTTGAATCATGGTCCAGGCCATCACCGCCCGGATGCTCCTTGAAACTCTTCCGCCAACCTCATCTGGAGGTCTGTCCGGATACCGTTTGTAGTTGCTTTAAGAAAAAAGATAACACCTTGCCAGCCGATTACTATCATCAGTTCTGACCAAAATCACAGGCCAGCACGTTCCGCTCACCATCGACCGAAGCAGCTGGATCAAACAGAAAACTTTCGCTACATCAACATGTTGGGATACTGTCTTGGAATTTCCGCCGGGACAATGAGCATGAACTGACCATCAGAGCATGGAATCCGTCGGACAGGGAAAGACGTGTTTTCCACGGCATTGCCGGGAATCAGGACTACAAGGTAACTGCCACCATCTGACAGAAGGGCATTCGAAATCCGCTCAAGGTTCCTGGGAGTAATTCATACCCGCCTGTTCCCGCCAGTAGCCATCGCAGCCCCCCACAGGCATGAGCGCCTCCAGATCTGATGCATCACCTTCCCCGGCCAGCGCCCGAGAAAAGGCCTGCACGATACGTCCCGTATGCCGGGCCTGGGGACTGATGCGCAATACATCGACGCCCAGCCGGCGCATCTCTTCTGTCTCGGAAATCAGATTGCAGGTGAGAGCTGACTGGGTCTGGATACCATTGATGGCCAGAAAAGGCTCACCCTCCCGGGTGCGCAGGGTCAGGCCATCGGCATGATCCAGGCAGCGGTACTGGCAGTCGTCCTTGGGCAGATCATAAGCCCTGGCCGTGTAGCAGCGCGCGGACATGGCCAGAGGCATGCGCCCCCAGGCAAAGACTTCTGTCTCCACGCCCTCGGGCGCTTCCTCGAGAATGGCAGCCAGGGTATCCCTGCCCAGTTCCACGGGCAGCACCCAGCGTATCAGGCCCGCCTCCGCCAGCACCCTCAGGGTGGCCGCATTGTAGATATTCACCGTGGGACCGGCTGTGAAGGAGAGGCCCGCCTCCGACATGAGCTGCACCGCTGCCATATCGTTGGCTTCCACGAGGAAGTCGCCATTGGCGCAGATGCGGCGCATGGTCTTGAGTTCGGATTCGGCTTCCAGCAGGGCCATGGTGGACAACACCACCTCCTTTCCGGTGTCGCGCAGCATGCGCGCCGTCTCCAGCCAGTCGTCGTAACGGAACAGGCGGCGCTTGGAACAGACGGTTTCTCCCAGGTAGACGATGTCCACGGGCATGTCAGCCACCTGGCGGTAGAAATCCTGAAGGTCCTCGCGGGACCAGTAGTACTGAACGGGGCCGAGAGCCAGTTTCATGACGATAACCTCACTGCCAGGTCCGGTGGTAGGCGCCCAGGGTGGTCTGCTGCCCTTCGGACACGGCGCCGAGCTGCTGCATCCATTCCCCCCGGGGTTGGAAGCTCTCCGGGTCCTTCATACAGCTGTCAATGGCCTGGCGCCAGACCCGGGTCACCTGCCGCACATAGGCGGGGCTGCGCTGGCGGCCTTCTATCTTGATGGCGGACACGCCCGCCTTCAACAGTTCCGGCAGAATATCCAGGGTATTGAGGCTGGTGGGTTCTTCCAGAGCGTAGTAGGTCTTGTCCAGGGCATCGTAGCGCCCCTTGCACACCGTGGGATAGCCGGCATTCTCGCCCCTGCCCACCTTGTCCACCAGCACGCCGCCCAGGCGGGTCTCCATGCCCGAGGCGGTTTCCTCGTAGCGCACCTCTCCCGCGGGAGAACAACAGCCATGGGTGTTGGGGGACTGGCCCGCCGCGTAGGAAGACAGCAGGCAGCGCCCCTCCACCATGACGCAGAGACTGCCGAAGCCGAACACCTCGATTTCCACCGGGGCGTTCTCCGCCACGTGTCGCACCTGTGAGAGAGACAGCACCCGCGGCAGCACCGCCCGGCGGATACCGAAACGGCGCTGGTAGAACTTCAGGGCCTCGTAATTGGTGGCCGAACCCTGCACGGACAAATGCAGGGGCAGGTCCGGATAACGGTTGGCGGCATAGTCCAGCACGCCGATATCCGCGGCAATGAGGGCGTCCGCCGCCATGTCCGCCGCCCGGTCCACCGCTGCCTGCCAGCGTTTCCAGCCCTGGGGGCGGGGGTAGGTGTTGAGAGCCACATAGACCTCCCTGCCCTTGCGGCGCACATAGTCCAGCCCCTGTTCCAGGGATCTGTCATTGAAGTTCAGGCCGGCAAAATTACGGGCGTTGGTGTCATCCTTGAAACCCAGGTAGACCACATCCGCCCCTTCATCGATGGCGGCCTTGAGAGAAGGCAGATTTCCTGCCGGACATACGAGCTGCATGAATCCAGAGACTCCTAATCGGAATTGACTGCCTGAGGCAGGCTGGAGGCCAGCGTGCCCTGACGCAGATCCAGTATTTCAAGACGGCGGGTGATGGCGTTGAGCACCCGCCATTTCCAATTGCACCATGCCGGCGCCAGCAGAATCCGATCTTCTGCGGTGCCGGTAAGTCTGTGATACACAACATCTTCCGGCGTATGGGCCACCATCTGAACCACGGCGTCCACGTAATCCATCATCTCCAGGGGCTGGTACTCGCCCCGCCGCCACTGGTTGGCCAGCAGGGTGCCCTTGACTACGTGCAGGGGATGGATCTTGAGGCCTTCGACTCCCAGCTCCAACACCCTGAACAGGCTGTGCAGGGAATCCTCCGGTGACTCACCGGGCAGACCCACGATGAGATGGGTGCATACCGGCAGGCCTCGGGCATGGGCTGCCACTACCGCGGCCCTGTATTCGGCAAAATCATGCCCGCGGTTGACCTTTTCCAGGGTGTGATCGAAGGCCGACTGCAGGCCCAGCTCCAGCCAGATCTCGAAACCCTCATCCTGGTAGGAACGCAGGAGGTCGAGCACTGCCGGCGGCACGCAATCCGGGCGCGTGCCCACGGAAAGCCCGATTACGTCAGGCTGGGACAGGGCCTGGCGGTACAAGGCGTTCAGCTCATCCACATCGGCATAGGTATTGGTATAGGCCTGGAAGTAAGCCAGAAACTTCCTCGCCCCGGTACGCCTGGCCAGTACTTCCCTTCCCGCCTGCAGCTGTTCCAATACATCCGGCTCCCGGCGGGCGTTGGGGCTGAAAGACACATTGTTGCAGAAGGTGCAGCCACCCCGGCCCTTGGTCCCATCCCTGTTGGGGCAGGTAAAGCCGGCATTGATGGCCAGCTTGTGTACCCGTTCGCCGTGACGGCGCAGCAGATCCTGGCCAAGAGTGTTGACCCTGTCCGAAAGAATGCTGGTCGAAAGTGACGTATTGTGGAGCATGGCACCTCATCAGAATGTTGAAAAAGTCCATCCCTGGACTTTTTCAACCACGGAAGCGGAAAACGCGGTTTCCGCTTCCTTCATTTTCAATGGCTTATCGCCATAAAAAATGGCGGCACATCTTTGTGCCGCGCCCTGGGCGTCAATAAACGCCGTTATTCGACGCCCTGTTATGTCACAAACAACACAAAGGCGGTTTGATGAGGGTCAAATCAGCCCGGATTTTGCCACGCCAACCCAGTCATTTGATTTTGAAATCGGGAATATCCGCCCGTCCCATGACATGCAGCACGATTCCCCCGCCAATGAAAAACACGATAGCCGCCGACCAGGCAGCCACGGCAGGATGGTTTCCCCCATGCTGTTGGTAGAAATAGGCGACGGCGCCCATGCTGACCAAGGCGAAAACATAGAAAATATAGGCAAAGACAACCGAAACCTTCTGCGCGGTATTCTGCTTTTTCATGAAAAGGATTTTCCCGTATGGACATGCAGGTTTCATCCTAGCACTCCAGGAATCGGAGTCAAATCATGCCCGTACCAATGCGAGGAACGGAATGACACGATTCCATTATCGTCGAGTCTACCCCGCATCACCCCACTGACTCCGACCCCGACCCAACGAAACCAGCCAGAAAAGGCATCCCCGGGCATTTTCCACACACAAAAAAACGTGCCTGGCATGGCCAGGCACGTTTCGAATCACGAACCCTCTGGGATTCGATCAGAGCTTGTTGCAACCCTGCTGGGCCAGCTCAGCACGACGTGCTTCCATCTGCTTCTGCATTTCGGCACGACGAGCTTCCATTTCCTTCATCATCTCTTCATGGCTCTTGAAACCCTCGAACTGGGGAGCCTGGAAAGATGCGGGCATGGGGCGCTGCATGGCGGCCATGTCCTTTTCCATCTGGGCACGACGCGCTTCCATATCCTTCTGCATCTGGGCGCGGCGGGCCTCCATCTCCTTCATCATTTCGTCACGGCTCTGAAAGCCGGAAAACTGGGGAGCCTGGAAAGGAGCCATGGCCTGCTGAGGAGCGGCCTGCTGGAACTGCTTGAACATCTCGGCCTGTTGCTTGGCATAGGCTTCAGCCGCCTGGCGCTGGGCTTCAACGGCCTTGGCATACTGCTCGGCGGCAGCTTTCTGCTGCTCTTCGCTCATGGCAGGCGCCACCGGGGCAGCGTAGGGAGCATAGCCATAGGGCGCGTAGCCATAACCGTCATAGTAACGGTTGTAGCCATAGCCACGGCCATAGCCGTCACCTCGGGCATGCATGTTGAAGTTGAAATCCATATCACCAAACATGTCACCCATGAAATCCCCGAAGCCGTCGTCGTTCCAGTCGTTGCCCCACCACGCGGAAGCGGAAGCGGAAGCGGCAACCAGAACAGCGGCCATACTCATTTTAACTATCTTTTTCATTACTCTCTCCGGTATCACTTTGAATAGAACCAAACCACATCCCTGGTGTCGGGCGTACCGATACCGCGGGTACGCCCGATTACATCCCTAACTTACTTGGCAGGAGCCGCAGGCGCCTGGGGGGCCTGAGGAGCTACGGGAGCACCATAGGGAGCAGGCGCGCCATAAGGAGCTACGGGAGCGCCGTAAGGAGCGTAACCATAGGGGGCATAGCCGTAGGGAGCATAACCGTAGCCGTTGTAACCGTTGTAACGGTTGTAACCACGACCATAGCCGTTGCCACGAGCGGAACCGCTCATGCCGAAGCTGAAGTCGCCGGAACCGTCGCCCCATCCGTCCATGGCATCGTCCCATACGTTGTTACCGTAACCACGATCACCCCAGGGACCACCCCACCAGGCGGAAGCAGAAGCAGAAGCGGCAACCAGAGCTGCGACAGCAGCGACTTTGATCATTTTTTTCATGAGTATCTCCAATTCGATTAGTGGAACTTGATTGTTCGTTTTAGATGTCATACAGCAATTCGCCATCTGCATATTAGTATTTCAGTTTTTGCTTATATTGTTAAGTAGTAATTATCTATGGGTTCAGTAAATAGATAGGCAATTACTATTTGGCGGGATTTTTCTTCACTTACGCCCCGACAATCTGAGATGCTAGAATCCGTGTCAACACGGGCAGGGGCACCTATATTAGCACAATCTAATATTTAGCCGCAGGCACCCTCCTCCATCTGCCCTGCGGGCGGAACCATCAACAGACACGGAACAACATGAACAGATTTCTCGCAAGCATTGCGACCCTTCTGCTGCTGGGCCTGGCCACGGCAGGAACAGCGAACCCCCTGCCCATATCCACGTACAAGTTGGAAAATGGCCTGACCCTGGTGGTATCGGAAGACCACAGCTCTCCCACTTTTGGCCTGTCCATCGTGTATCACGTGGGTTTTCGCCTGGAGCCCAGGGGACGCACTGGCTTCGCCCACCTGTTCGAGCACATGATGTTCGAGGGCACACCCAAGGCTCCCAAAGGCAGTTTCGTGAAGATTATCCAGGGCGGCGGTGGCTCCCTCAACGGTTCCACCCGCTATGACTACACCAATTACATATCCAAGGCGCCGGTTTCCGCCCTCGAGCCCATCCTCTGGCTGGAAGCCGACCGCATGCGCCACCTGGATTTCTCCGAGGAGAACCTGGACAACCAGCGCGACGTGGTGAAAGAGGAAATTCGCGTCAACGTGAAGAACAAGCCCTATGGCCTGTTCTTCTGGACGGACCTGGCCGCCCTGGCCTTCGACAAGTGGGAAAACGCCCACGACGGTTACGGCTCCTTCGTGGACCTGGACAAGGCCAGCATCGAGGATGTAAAGCATTTCCACCAGACCTACTATGCGCCCAACAATGCCGTGCTGGCCATTGCAGGGGACGTGGATCCGGAACAGGTCCATCAGGCGGTGAAAAAATATTTTGGCGATATTCCCGCCGCACAAATCCCTCCCCGCCCCGATGTCTCCGAGCCGCTCAATACCGGGGAACGTTACCGCGAGGAAACGGACCAGCACGCCTCTGTGCCCGCCTTGGCCATAGGCTGGAAGATGCCCGGACCGGACAGCCCGGACTACTATGCCCTGGCGGTTCTGGGTGAACTCCTCATGGGCGGCGATGCCAGCCTGCTCTACCAGAAGCTCATCAAGGAAGAACAGACCATGTTGTCCATCTCCGGCGGCATGGGCTGGCCCTTGGGCGATCCCCTGACCTTTGCGGGCCCCAGCCTGATGGTGGCCTTCGGCCTCTACAAGCCCAACAACGAGGCGGCAAAAAGCGTGAATGCCATCCAGGAAGTCATCGACAACATCGCGACAAAGGGCGTGGCGCCGGCCCGCCTGAAGGCCGTGCAGACGAAAATGGTGGCCGACTACTACAAAAGCATCGCTCACAATCTGGAACGCGCCAACTACCTGGCCATCACCCGCCTCCTGCACGGCGATGCAGATCTTCTCAACCGCTACCCTGCCCTCGTCGAAAAAGTGACCCCGGCAGACATCCAGCGCGTCGCAGCAAAATACCTTACCATCGCCAACCGCAGCTGGATCGACCGCAAGACCGCACCCCACAGGCAGGAGAAGAAATCATGAGACTGGCCCGCTCCACTTTCCCCCTGCTGGTGCTGTTCTTCGTCTTGAACACGGCCAGTATCCAGGCGCAGGAAAAAGATGCTGTCATCGAGGGGCTGCCCGCCTATGGACAGGACAAGCCCCTGCAGCTGCCCCATGTGGCGGAGAAAAAACTGCCCAACGGCCTCACTCTCTGGCTCATCGAGCGCAGGGGGCTGCCCCTGGTGTCCATGTACCTGGCCGTGCGGGGCGGCTCCGCCCTGGATCCCGCAAACCGCAGGGGACTGAGCGACATCCTCTCGGCCACCCTAAACGCCGGCACCCGGAAACGCAGCTCCCGCCAGATCGCCGAAGAATTACAGGCCCTGGGCGCCGATATCGACGTGGGCGTTGGCAAGGACATCACTTACATCGGCCTGGACGGGCTTTCCTCCGGTGCCGATAAGCTGCTGGAGATCCTCGCGGATACCGCCCGCAACGCCAGCTTCCCCGAAGACGAAGTCCGCCTGGCTATAGAGAACGAACTGCAGAGCATCATCGCCAGCCGCTCGCAGCCATCATACGACCTCAACCAGGTATTCTACCGGCAGTTGTTCGGCGAACACCCCTATGCCTTCGTGAATCCCAGCCCGGAGGTCATCAAGCAGATCAGCCGTGACGATCTGCTCCAGGCCTACAGGCTGCGTTTCCAGCCGGATCGGACCATTCTGATCATGGTGGGCGACCTTTCCACCGCGGAAATGGAAAAACTCGCCATCAGGCACCTGGGCGATTGGGAAACCACCATGGCCAAGCCGGCTGACCTGCCTCCCGCACCAACCGGAACCGATCCAGCAGTCCTGCTGGTGGACCGGCCACATTCCGTACAATCCACCATCTACGTGGGCCGTCCAATGCCTGCCGCCAACAACCCGGACGAGTTCGCCCTGCAGGTGGCCAATACCATCTTCGGCGGCGCCTTCGGCAGCCGACTCACCATGAACATCCGCGAGGACAAGGGATATACTTATTCGCCCCACGCCTCGGTTACGGACTGGTCCAGGGGTGGCCTGTTCAAGGTGACCGCTTCGGTGCGCAACGAGGTCACAGCCGCCACCCTGGTGGAGATTTTCTATGAGCTGGACCGCCTGGCCACCACCCTCCCCGGGGACGAGGAACTTTCACGGGCCCAGCGCTACCTGAAGGGGAGATTCCTGTTGGCCAACGAAACCTCGGCCTCCCTGGCCGCCACCCTCACAGGCTACTGGATAGACGGCAAGAAACCAAAAGACCTGGCCCGTTATGTCCCGGCCATACAAAAGGTGAGCAAGCAGGATATCCGCGCCATGGGCCGCAAATACCTGTATTCCCGCAAGCAGGCGGTGGCCGTCAGCGGCGATGCCAATATCATCCGGGAACAACTCTCCCTGTTCGGAGAAGTGAAAATCAGCACACCCTGATGACACAGATCGCCTACCCAATACGCAACAGCCTGTACCTGAATATCACGGACCGCTGCACCCTGGAATGCCGTTTCTGCCCCAAGCACACGGCACAGGGGCCGGTGGTGCATGAATACGACCTCAGCCTGGATCACCGACCGGAAGTGGAGGAGATCATCACCGCCATCGGCGACCCCTCCGCCTACGAGGAAATCGTGTTCTGCGGGTTCGGCGAGCCCACCCTGCGCCTGAAGGTACTGCTGGAGGTGGCCCGCTGGATCAAGCAACATGGTGGGAAGGTGCGCATCAATACAGACGGCCTGGCCAACCTGGTGAACAAACGCAACGTGTTGCCGGAAATGCAGGGACTGGTGGACAGCCTGTCGGTTTCCCTGAACGCGCAAAACGAGGAAGTCTACACCCGGCACTGCCAGCCGGCCCTGCCCGGTTCCTGGCAGGCCCTGCTGGATTTCCTGGCAGAAGCACCAAAATACATACCGAAAGTCACGGCCACAGCCATCGACGGGCTGGAAGGCGTGGACATACAGGCTTGTGAGAAACTGGCCGCTGAACGAGGCGTCGCTTTCCGGCGCCGGGAACTGAACAAGGTTGGATAAATGAGCAATCCCTTCGATCTGAACGACAACGCCGCCTACGAAAAGTGGCGGGAAACAAAACTCCGGGACTATCCCCGCTCGCTGGGCGACATCGTGGTGGAAGTGGAAGACCCCCGCCATCTGAGGGAGACGGAGCGGGAAAAACTGGCCGACCTCATCCGCAAGACCAACATGGCCGTCTACGCCGGCAAAACAGGCGACGACCCGGACAAGGAAATCGTGCGGCGGCTCGGCCTGCAATTCGGACTGGAACACCTGGATCACAACATGTGCGCCGACGGCGACGCCATCTCCTCCCTGGAACAGGCGGACGAGGAGCCGCGCACGGGCTACATCCCCTACACCAACCGTCCCATCGCCTGGCACACGGACGGCTATTACAACGACCTGGACCGTCAGATCCACGGCCTGCTGCTGCACTGCGTACGCCCGGCAAAAGAGGGTGGCATGAACCAGCTCCTGGATCACGAGATTGCCTACATCATGCTGCGAGACGAAAACCCGGATTTCATTCGCGCTTTAGAACATCCTGAAGCCATGGGCATTCCACCCAACGTGGTCAATGGCGAAGAACTGCGCGGCTGGGCCCGTGGGCCGGTATTCATGCTCCAGGACGACAGCAGCCTGCACATGCGTTACACCCATCGCAAACGCAACATAGAATGGCGTGATGACGAACTCACCCACCAAGCGGTAGAATTCCTGGGCCGTATCATGAGCGCTGACAATCCTTATTATATGGAAGGCACCCTGGACTCAGGACAGGGCCTGCTCTGCAACAATGTCCTGCACACGCGCACGGGATTTGAAGAGAATAGCCAGCGGCTGCTGTACCGCGGCCGGTACTTCGACCGCATCAAGCCCTGAGGCCAGCCAGACACCACAGGTGCATCCCACGCCCTCCAGTCACCCACGCAAAAACCAGACCAGAAATAAGGAATCAAAAAAACACGTTGTCTTTCATGGGGTTTTTCAGAATTTCATAATAAACCCATAATCTTTGACCTTAATCAATCCCATTACCCGATTTTTCCTGTGTAATTGGTTCGTACCGAAGCCATCAGGCAGGAAATGTGTTTGAAGCGGATGACGCCAAAACAACCCTGAATCGCAGACAGCTGCTGCGTGGGCAGTTTCATCAGCAGCCGTTGCTCATACGCCCGCCCTGGGCCCGCCCGGAAGACGAGTTCGTACAGCTGTGCACCCGATGCGACGCCTGCATCAAAGCCTGCTGGGACGAAATACTGGTACGGGGTTCCGGCGGCTTTCCCGAAACCCGTTTTCAATCCTCCGGCTGCGATTTCTGCGGCGACTGTCTCAAGGCCTGTGATACAGGCGCCCTGAATGCCCCTGTTCCCGCTCCATCCATTGCCTGGCGCCACCGCGCTTCCATCGAATCCAGCTGCCTGTCCCTGAATGGCATCGTCTGCCGTTCTTGCGGCGACGCCTGCGACACGGAAGCTATCAGCTTCAAACTCCAGACCCGGGGGCGAGCTACCCCTTTACTGGATACAGAACGCTGCAACGGCTGCGGCGAATGTTTCGCCGTCTGTCCCAACAATTCCATCTCACTCGCAATTCCGGAGGCAAGCTAGCCCTATGGAAAACAGCAATACCATGAACCTGTGCAGCTGCATCGTCCATACGCGCCCCGAACGGGGAGCGGAGGTCGAAGAGCGGCTCAACAACATCCCCGGCGTGGAAGTCCACGGGGGGGTGGATGAAGGAAAACTGATCGTCACGGTGGAAGACAGCGAAGCGGGCTCCGCCGGTGACGTGATGATGAATTTCAGCTCACTCGAAGGTGTGGTGAGTGCAACCTTGATTTACCACTACGGTGGGGATGATCTTAACGAGGAGGTAGTCCGTGAGTTTAACTAGACGTGATTTTATCAAGAGCAACGCCATTGCTGCTGCCGCTGCAACGGCAGGCGTAACACTTCCCGCCACCAAAACCGCCCTGGCGGCCGACGGCGATGCCGGCGTACGCTGGGACAAGGCAGCCTGCCGCTACTGCGGCACCGGCTGTTCGGTGCTCATCGGCACCAAGGACGGCAAGGTGGTGGCCAGCCAAGGTGACCCCGACGCCCCGGTGAACAAGGGCCTGAACTGTATCAAGGGCTACTTCCTGCCCAAGATACTCTACGGCGAGGACCGCCTGACCAAGCCCCTGTTGCGCAAGAAGAATGGCAAATACGACAAGAACGGCAAGTTCGAGGAGGTTTCCTGGGACGAGGCCTTCGACGTCATGGCGGAAAAGTGGAAAGCCGCCATCAAGAAAAGTTGGGAAGAGAACAAGGGCAAGCCCGTGGACAAGCTGACCTCCCGGGTAGCCATGTTCGGCTCCGGCCAGTGGACCGTGTGGGAAGGCTATGCCGCCTCCAAGCTGATGAAGGCCGGTTTCCGCTCCAACAACATTGACCCCAATGCCCGTCACTGCATGGCCTCCGCGGTAGGCGCTTTCATCCGCGGTTTCGGCATCGACGAGCCCATGGGCTGCTACGACGACCTGGAGCAGGCTGACGTATTCGTGCTGTGGGGCTCCAACATGGCGGAAATGCACCCCATCCTGTGGTCCCGCCTGACGGATACCCGCCTGACCAAGCCCGGCTGTGAAGTGCATGTGCTGTCTACCTACAAGCATCGATGCTTCGAGCTGGCCGACAACGGCATGGTATTTACGCCTCAGACCGATCTGGCCATCCTGAACTTCATTGCCAATTACATCATCCAGAACAAGGCCTACAACAAGGAGTTCATCGAAAAGCACGTTCAGTTCAACAAGACGCCCACTGATATCGGCTACGGTCTGCGCGCCAACGACCCGCGTGAGAAAAAAGCCAAGAACCGCATGAAGGGCAAGCTGACCAAGATCACCTTCGAGGAATACGCCAAGTCTGTAGAACCTTACACCCTGGAGAAGGCCTCCAAGCTGTCCGGAGTACCCAAGGACAAGCTGCTGCGCCTGGCCAAGGCCTACGCCGATCCCAAGAAGAAGGTCATGTCCTTGTGGACCATGGGCTTCAACCAGCACACTCGTGGTGTCTGGGTCAACGGCCTGTGCTACAACGTGCATCTGCTCATGGGCAAGATCTCCGAGCCCGGCAACAGCCCCTTCTCCCTCACCGGTCAGCCCTCCGCGTGCGGTACCGCCCGCGAAGTGGGCACATTCTGCCACCGTCTGCCGGCAGACCTGGTGGTCAAGAAGAAGGCGCATCGAGACATCGCCGAAAAAATCTGGAAACTGCCCGAAGGCACCATTCCCGGCAAGGTCGGCTATCACGCCGTGAAGATGCATCGCATGCTCAAGGACGGCAAGCTCGACTGTTACTGGCAGCAGTGCAACAACAACATGCAGGCTGCTGCCAACATGAACAACGAGAGCTATCCCGGATGGCGCAACCCCAATGCCTTCATCACCGTGACCGACCCCTATCCCACGGTTTCAGCCCAGGCGGCGGACCTGATCCTTCCCACCGCCATGTGGATTGAGAAGGAAGGCGCCTACGGCAACGCCGAGCGCCGCACCCAGTTCTGGCGCCAGCAGGTTCGCGCTCCGGGTGAGGCCAAGTCCGACCTGTGGCAGACCATGGAGTTTGCCAAGCGCTTCAAGATGGAAGAAGTCTGGCCGCCGGAGCTGCTGGACAAGGCGCCGGAGTACAAGGGCAAGACCCTGTACGAAGTACTGTACGAGAACGGCCAGGTCAACAAGTTCCCCTATGAGGGCAAGATCACTGACGACCGGGGCAACGAGTACGAGAACTATGAATCCGAGCACTTCGGTTTCTATGTTCAAAAAGGTCTGTTCGAGGAATATGCCTCCTTTGGCCGCGGACACGCCCACGACCTGGCACCCTTCGACATGTACCACAAGGCCCGCGGTCTGCGCTGGCCCGTGGTGGATGGCAAGGAAACCCTGTACCGCTTCCGCGAGGGCTATGACCCCTATGTGGCCAAGTGGAATCCGGATGGCGAGAAAGGCGATGTCTTCTTCTACGGCAACAAGAAGAAGAACGGCGGCAAAGCCAACATCATCACTGCGCCCTACGAGCCGCCAGCAGAAAGTCCGGACGATGAATACCCCCTGTGGCTGTGCACTGGCCGGGTTCTGGAACACTGGCACTCCGGCTCCATGACCCGTCGGGTTCCCGAGCTCTACCGGGCCATGCCGGATGCAGTGGTATACATGAACAAGAAGGACGCCAAGAAGTACAAGCTGCGCAACGGGCGCATGGCCAAGATTTCCTCCCGCAGGGGCACTATCACCTGCAAGGTGGAAACCCGTGGCCGCAACCAGCCACCAGAGGGTCTGGTTTTCATTCCCTGGTTCGATGCTGGCCGCCTGGTCAACAAGCTGACCCTGGACGCCACTGATCCGCTTTCCAAGGAAACGGATTACAAGAAGTGCGCGGTCAAGATCAGCAAGGCCTGACAGGTGAAGGCCCGCCCTCGCGGCGGGCCGCATGACTGACTCAACACTGGATACGGAACGATGAGCAAGACAGACGAAAAGGCAAGAGGGGTCAACCGTCGTCAATTTCTGACGACGACACTCAAGACCGCCTGCAGCGTCGGTCTCATGGGCGTTGGCCTGGGATTCTACACCCAGCGGGCCAATGCGCTGCCACCCATGGCCATCCGGCCACCCGGTGCGTTGCCCGAGGAAGACTTTCTCGGTGCATGCATTCGCTGTGGTCTGTGTGTGAGGGATTGTCCTTTCGACATTCTCTTCCTCGGCCAGTTGGGTGATGACATTCCCACGGGTTCGCCCTATTTCATCGCCCGTACCGGTCCCTGCGAAATGTGCGAGGACATTCCCTGTGTTGCTGCCTGTCCCACCAATGCGCTGGATCATTCCCTCACGGATATCGAGAAGGCGCGCATGGGATTGGCGGTGGTAGTGGATCAGGAGAACTGCATTGCCTTCCAGGGGTTGCGCTGCGAGGTGTGCTTCAATGTATGCCCCATTCGCGGCAAGGCCATTACCCTGGACATGCAGCACAACGTCCGTTCCGGCAAGCATGCCCTGTTCATCCCCGTGGTGCACTCGGATGCCTGTACCGGCTGCGGGCTGTGTGAAAAGGCGTGCATTCTCGAAAAAGCCGCTATCAAGGTCTTCCCCACTGATCTTGCCAAAGGTGAACTGGGGCATCATTACCGGTTCGGCTGGAAAGAGAAGGAGAAGGCCGGCAAGGCATTGGTCACACCGGACGTTGAACATCAGTACAACCTGCCAGAAGGCGTAGGTTACGACCTCCAAGGGGAAGGGCTGATTCTGGATGGCAAGGCCCAGGACAATGCACCTGCATCGCCATTCTCCAGCAATCCCCTGGATACCCTCAACCGTAAACCGGAGGACGACTGATGGCCAACATGCCGCAGGACCTGGGAAAGGAAGCCATCGCCAAAAAGGGATGGTTGGCCGCTCACAGGTGGCTCATCCTCAGGCGCATCAGCCAACTGGGCATACTCGCCGCCTTCATGGCGGGTCCCTGGCTGGATCTGTGGATCGTGAAGGGCAACCTGGCTTCCAGCCTTACGCTGGAAACCCTGCCCCTGACCGATCCCCACATCCTGCTGCAAGCCATGCTTTCCGGTGTGGTGCCGGAGACCACTGCCATTATTGGCGTGTTCATCGTGCTGGCTTTCTATGCCCTGGTTGGCGGACGTGTCTATTGTTCCTGGGTATGCCCGGTGAACATGGTCACGGATGCCGCTGCCTGGCTGCGCCGCAAACTGGGCATTCGTGGCGCTTCCCACGCTTCCCGGAGCACACGTTACTGGATACTCGCCCTGACCCTGATCCTGCCGCTGATAACCGGCGGCATTGTCTGGGAACTGGTCAATCCGGTATCTATCCTGTTCCGGGCTATCGTGTTCAGCATGGGGCTGGCCTGGATCCTGATCCTGGGCATCTTCCTGTTCGACCTGTTCGTGTCCCGGGACGGCTGGTGCGGCCATTACTGCCCCGTGGGAGCATTTTACAGCCTGTTGTCCGTCAGGGCGCCGCTCCGGGTCATTGCCGTGAACCGGGAGGCCTGTGACGACTGCATGGACTGTTTCAACGTATGCCCCGAGGCTCAGGTCATCAAGCCTGCTCTCAAGGGAGCCACAAAGGGTATAGGTCCGGTCATTACGGCTACCCAGTGCACCAACTGCGGACGCTGTATCGATGTCTGCGCAAAGGACGTCTTCGAGTTCGGCAACCGTTATTCCAGGAATCAAAAGTCGAGTCTACAACCTGCACAAAATCATTGAACCGAGAATTAGCGAAACCTACAGATTCAACATGAGTTGATGGAGATAAAGATGAAAAAATTAATCACCACCGCCACCATGGCTGTCAGCATTCTGCTCGTTTCCGGCAATAGCGTGTTTGCCAAAGAGAGCGTTGCTTCCCTTCGGGGCACCCAGGATATTCAGGGAAGCTCCCTGAAGGTAACCAAGAAGAAATTGGTATCCCAGGAGGGCGGCTTTGAGCGCTCCTACAAACAGCAACCGCCGATGATTCCCCACAAGATCGACAAATACAAGATCAACCTGAAGAACAATGGCTGCCTGAAGTGTCACAGCAAGAAGAACCACAAGAAGGAAAAGGCGCCCATGCTGGGTGAAAGCCACTTCCTGACCCGTGACGGCAAGAAACTGGATCATGTATCTAGCCGCCGTTATTTCTGTAACCAGTGCCATGCACCTCAAGTGGATGCAAACCCGCTGGTAAAAAACGAGTTCGACGGCTTAAAATAACAGGCTGACGATAACTGGCAGACGCCCCGTAAGGGGCGTCATCATTTATTCATTCACATCAGGAACTAGACAATCATGACTAGCGGTCAAAAAAAGGGCACTTTCTCGGTGCTGATCATCGGTATTATTCTGGGTATCGCGCTCTGGGGCGGGTTCAACTGGGCACTGGAACTCACCAACACGGAACAGTTCTGCATTTCCTGTCACGAAATGCGTGACAATCCCTACGAGGACCTGCAGGAAACCATACATTTCACCAACCGTACCGGTGTACGGGCCACCTGCCCTGACTGCCATGTTCCCAGGGAATGGATCCACAAGATTGTCCGCAAGATCCAGGCTTCCAACGAGCTCTACCATCACTTCATCGTAAAAGACGTGGATACTCCCGAGAAATTCGAAGCCAAGAAGCTGGAACTGGCTAGGCACGTCTGGAAGGCCATGAAAGACACGGACTCCCGGGAATGCCGCAACTGTCACAACTTCGATTCCATGGATTTCGAGCGCCAGGAAAGCCGCAGCGCGGACCGGCATGAAGAAGCCATAGAAAAAGGCTACACCTGCATCGATTGCCACAAGGGTATCGCTCACCAGCTGCCGGAAGGCTATGACCCGGGTGACGATGCACCAGGTGGCGACGACGAGGAAGACTGATCCTCCCCAACCGGGAAAATGCCATGCCCTGCCTGTAAAGGCAGGGCATTTTTGTATCCGACAGCTGAATCCTGCAACCCCGGCAGGCGCTTTATTCGTCTTGCAATTTACTCCGGAACATAGGCAGCTTTACTCTCCCCAGCCTTCCCCCACAAACAGGGGGTGATGTCTAAGGCGCTTTTCCCTGAAGCAGAGCCTCGGGGTGACGCTCCAGGTATTCCGCGACGCCCCTGACGGCACGGGCGGCAGCATTGAGTTCCCGCATGGTTTTGACGAGTTCCCCTCCCATGCTTCCCTGGTCAGAGGCAGATTTTTCCAGAACCAGGAACGCCTTTTCCGCCTGGTTGAGCATCTGCTGCGCGTCATTACTCAACCGGGCCAGCTCATCCATGATGCCTGGCGCTCTGTCATTGAGGGTTTCCAGGAAGACGCTCAACTCCCCCAAAGCCTGTCCCAGCCCCTCGGTCCCTTCCCGTAAACCAGGATCGTTCACCAGTCTGTCCATTCCCTCACTGACCTTGAGCAGGTGCTCCCCCATTTCGTCCAAGGGCAGTCGCTTGAGCTTGCCCAGCAGTGTGACCAGGCTATTGGTAATATTGGACAGAGAATTTGGCACGGTGGGCAAAACCGGGTACTTCCCCGAATAGTCAATGGAAGCCGGTGCAGCCTCCGGCTCCAGATCCATGTCCACCACCAGCTGACCAGTAAGCATGTTGCCCGTAATCAGCCTGGCCCGCAGCCCCCGCGCCACCAGCCTGTCCAGCGTTTCCTGGAACAGTTTCCGCGACTGTTCATCATCCAGGCCCGCCTCCGCTGGCAAGTGTACATCCTCGGAAAACGGCACCCGATCGGGTTCCAGGGCAATCAGTACGGCAATGTGCACCGGTTGATCATCTTCACGTTTGCCCAGCGTGATATCCAGCACCTCCCCCACTGGGATACCACGGAATTCCACGGCGGCGCCGACCGTCAGCCCGCGCACGGAATCATCGAAGTAGAGCACATAAGGCAACTTCAGGTGCCCCGAGCGCTTTTCACTCTTCTTCTTCGAGGCATAGAGGTGAAACACCGTCCCTTCCTCCGCGGGGAGGTCTGCCTCAAGGCTACGAGGCGTATCAAAAGCCACGCCACCCATGAGCAGGGAAACCAGGGATTCCATCTGCACATTTACACCATCCGGTGAGAGCTCCATTCCCACCCCGGAAACATTCCAGAACCTCGTTGTCTTGCGCACCAGCTTGTCATGGGGCGCTTCAATGAACACATCCACCTCCACATGATCACCTGATTCGGCCAGGCTGTACCCGGTCACCTCGCCCACCTGGATTTGCCGATGATAGACCGGTGATCCCATGGAGATGGAGCCCAGACGTTCCGCCTTCAGTCTGAACAGGGTTCCCCTGGCATCCGAGAGAATCTTTGGCGGCTCCTCCAGCCCGGTAAAATGTTCCGTATAGCCACCTTTCCGACCGGGATCCATGGCAATATAGACGCCACTGACCAGAGTACCTATGCCGCTGGCCCCAGTGGTGCCGATGCGGGGCCGCACCACCCAGAACCGGGTATTTTCGGACAGCAAGGCATCCATACCCTTCATCAAGCGCGCACCTATCACCACTTGGGACAGGTCCTTGCTGAATTCCACACTATGCACCTTGCCTATGGCCACGTCCCGATACCGTATCTCGGTCTTTTTTGGCTCTATCCCCTCCGCGCTGTTGAAAACAATACTGATGGAAGGCCCCAAGCTTGCATACTCGCGGTAGATGAGAACGATGCCAACGATCAGGGCCACGAGCGGCACGACCCAAACGAAGGAAAAGCCGGGATGATTTTCCGCCACCAGCGCCTCAGGAAGATCATCGAGAGAGGTTTTAGTATGGCTCATGAATTATCCCTGTCCCATATAAGGCGTGGATCGAAGCTGATGGCCGCCAGCATGGTAAGGACCACCACGGCACCAAAGGCCAGGGCCCCAATACCGGGTTCCACAGTTGAGATGGCCCCCATTTGCACCAGGGCGGTGAGAATGCCGATGACGAAGACATCAACCATGGACCATCTTCCCACCAGCTCAGTGATCCGGTAGAGGCGGGCATGCTGGCGTGCCCGGCTAGGGGGATGGCGGCGTCGCACGTTGACCAGCAGATACAGCAGACTCATCATCTTTGCCAGTGGCACCAGGATGCTGGCTGTAAAGATGATCAGCGCCAGCAGCCAATCGCCTTCCTCCAGAAACAAGGCCACCCCGCCGAGAATGGTGCTGCTGCTGTTCGCGCCAAGATAGGTGTTGGTCATCACCGGGTAGACATTGGCCGGAATATAAAAAATCATGGAAGCGATGAGCAGTGCCCAGGTTCGGGACAGGCTGTGAGGTTGCCGGAAATGAACCCTGCTGCCGCAACGGGGGCAATACACTTCCCCTCCTCCCGGCATGCGTACCACCTGAAAACAGCTGCCACAGCTGGCGAGTCCCAGTTCCCTGGCGCGCGGCAGGCTCATGCCACCTCTCCGACGCCAGGCCTGCCTTCCGGTACATGACGGCGTCCCGGAATGCCCTCGAGCATGTTCCACAAAAGGAATATATCCATGCCAGCCCTTGCCGCGATTCCCAGAACGATGGCGCCCAGCAGTGCATACAAACCCCCACCGACAATTACCTCCGCCATGCCAGACATCTTCACCAGGGCCACCAGTACGCTGATGACGAAGACATCCGCCATTTCCCAGGGATGCATGTGACTGAGAAGCAACAGGGTGCCGCGTATTCCTGGCAGGCGTTTGTGCCAGCGCAGTCCCGTCAACACATACAGCGTGCCACTAAATATGGTCATTGGCACGACTACCGTGGTAGCCAATACCAGGATTCCCAGTAGTTTCATGTCATGCTGGTAAAGTGCCCAGCCGGTGCCTGCCAGAGAGGTCTCCCGGCTGATGCCGCCAATATCCAGCGTAACAAGCGGAAAGGCATTGGCAAGTAGATACAGCAGCAAGCCTCCCAACATCAGGGCAAGGGGTCGCTCAATGCCACCTTTGGGATGACGATAGAGAAAACTGCCGCATTCCCGGCAAAGAACTTTGCAACCCGGCGCGACCAGGGAAACGCGTTGCAGCGTATCGCATTCCCTGCAGGCCATCAGCGTTTCTCCCGCCACGGCATTCTACCGGCTTTCTGCCCTAGCCAGATTTCTGTCGTACCCCTTGTAGGGCTCGGCAGAAAACTGTTGCAGGCGGGAAAGTTCAGGCCTGCCGGAAACATCGGAATAACAGCGTTGGAAGTATCCACGCAGGGATTTTTTCAGGTAAGGCTTGACCTTGCGTGGAGGAATACCCTTGAGCACGGAGAACAGGGCCAGTGCATAGGTATGATCCCATTGCGACAATGCGCTGTTTCGAGACACATTGGTACCGCAACTGCCACAACCACCAGAAGGAAAAACAAATGCACTGTTGGCGAACATCAGGCCAAAGCCCAGGAAGTCCGCCAGCACTTCCGTGACCTGTGGCCAGTTGTCCACCCCTCCTGGCGGCACTTCCTGGGCGGTATAGCCCAGATACTGTCCCAGGCTATGGGCAAAACCCGCAATCAATGCTTCTGGATTACCGATATGGAGCCGGTCATACACCACTGGCAAGGCTGGGCCATGTGCCGCAAGCGGAGACGCCTTCCCGGTAAACTCCTGGTTCGCGCCTGCGGGAAGCTGCTGAATCGTATCCAGGTGACAGTGGGATTTTTCCACCACCTGCCACGGCCAGTGCGCCATGCCCGCGTACTCCGCCACCCGCTCGAAAACAAGCTCAGCCATGCCCTGCACACTGTTCACCTTTCCCGGGAAATGTTCGTTCGTCGGTAGCACCAGACGCGTCTGCCGGTAGAACACCGCCGGCGAGAAATTGTGCAAGGCCCATTCGAACACATCGAACAGCCATTGAACGGATACTTCATCCAGGGGAGGCTTTCTCTTGAACAATACTGAAAACAACACGGGAATCCTGATAAAATTCTGCGCCAGATTGCGACGGGACAAGCGTATATGATACTGGAAAACTACTACAAGATTGAACAAAACCGGATTCGGGTTTCACGCCAGCAGGCCAGCGATTTCGCCAAGAAAATCGCGAATGATTTCAATCCGCTGCACGACGTTGACTCCCGACGATTCTGTGTTCCGGGCGATCTCCTTTTCGGCCTCATACTAAGCCGGTACGGCCTGAGCCAACATATGCGCTTCGAGTTTTCCGGCATGGTTGGCGATGGTGTAGAACTGCACTTTCCCGACGAGGACGGAGAACACCTGGCCATCCTGGACGAGAATGACAAGGAATATCTGAGCGTACAACGCAGTGGTGACATTACTACTGACAAGGAACTCATCAGCCGTCTGATACAGGCCTACGTAGCCTTTTCCGGGCACGCCTTCCCCTGGGTGCTGGTGCCACTGATGGAAGCCCATGGCGTGATGATCAATCCCGACCGGCCGCTTGTCATCTACGAGAACATGGAAATCTACCTGGACCGCCTGGATATCGAGAATCCCGAACTGAGCCTTTCCGGTACTTGCTTCAAGATCGAGGGAAAACGTGGTGAAGTTCAGTTGAACTTCACTCTCAGCGACAACGGGAACGTTGTCGGCCATGGTTCCAAGAATATGGTACTGGGTGGACTGCGCCCTTGGGACAAGGCGCGTATGGATGCCGTGGTGAACGAATACCTGGAGCGTCAGAAGCAGTTCTCACAAAACTGACCCTAGCCCCAATGGGCGCCAATGGCATCAAGGACTGGCAGCGACGCTGCCAGCTCGAAGCCACGCTACCAACCCGGCTGACACCTATCCTGATTTCTTTTTCTTTTCCCTGTACTTGACGATAAGCGTGGTAACAGCCAGGGCGATGCCCGTGGACAGCACCATACGCGCCAACCATTCCGGCCAGGCCGGATTGGGGGTCATCAAGGCAAAAGCCCCAATGACAACGAGCCAGAAGGACAGCTTTGCCAGCAGTGCATCACGCATGGGCATCTCCCGAGCGTTCCGCCCGCACCGAAGCCGATACGGAATCGGAGAACCTGAGGGCATGGGGCTTGTCCACTTCCACCTCGGCACTGGCGATGAGGGGGTTGTCCATCACCAGCTCCAGCACATCCGCCGCCAGACGTTCGAGCAGCTTGAAACGCCCGTCTTCCACCAAGGCAATGATGTCCTTGGTGATGGTGCGGTAGTTCACGGCATACTTCACGTCATCGGTTTCCGCCGCTTCATCCGCCTTGTAGCTGAAACGCACATTCACTACTACATCCTGGCGTTTCTCCATCTCCTCTTCATTGAAGCCGATGTAGGTGCGCAGGCGCAGGTTCTTGATGCGTATGGTAACCATCAGAGCTTTATCAGGGTAAGAAACTCATCCCGGGTACGATGATTGGTCCTGAACGCACCCAGCATCATGGACGTGGTAGTGGAGGAATTTTGTTTCTGCACTCCCCGCATCATCATGCACAGATGGGAAGCCTCTATGACCACTGCCACACCCGCGGCGCCGATGGCGTCCTGGATGGCGTAGGCAATCTGGGTGGTCAGCTGCTCCTGGATCTGCAGGCGGCGGGCATACATATCCACGATGCGGGCAATCTTGGACAATCCAATGACCTTTCCCTTGGGCAGATAGGCCACATGGGCCTTGCCAATGAAGGGCAACATGTGATGCTCGCACAGGGAATAAAGTTCGATATCCTTGACGATAACCATCTCGTCATTGTCAGACGGAAAGATTGCGTCATTGACAATGTCTTCCAGCTTCTGCCTGTAACCCTGGGTGAGAAATTCCATGGCCTTGGCTGCTCTCATGGGCGTCTTCAGCAGACCTTCCCGGCTGATGTCCTCCCCCACACCCGAAATGATGTTCTGATAGCATTCCACCATCTGCTCTATCTTGTCGTCACTCATCTCCATTCCTGAGTCACCCGCCCCGCCTTGCAGCAGGTTCATTCTGTTGTTGTAGGAGATTGAGTATAGCGCCTCCCGTTCATTTTTTCCCCCGCCAGCGCAGGGGAAAAACCCTTCGGGTAACGGGAGATGCGTGACAGCAGAGCAAGAAAAAAGCCCACCCTTGGGTGAGCTTTTCTACGGTATGGCGCGCCAGGAAGGAT
>Ga0256832_1000293_pt1 | contig 31535 bp, 30 predicted proteins | sample 134614metaG_FD_190534 | JGI IMG/M metagenome (GOLD analysis project Ga0256832, IMG submission 190534) | Hydrothermal vent microbial communities from Lau Basin, Pacific Ocean - 134-614 | ecosystem: Environmental > Aquatic > Marine > Hydrothermal vents | place: Pacific Ocean: Lau Basin | collected...
GTGCGGTAGGAGAGCGTTGATGTCAGCGATGAAGGCGTACCGGAAGGAGCGCTGGAGCGGCATCAAGTGAGCATGCAGGCATGAGTAGCGATAAAAGAGGTGAGAATCCTCTTCGCCGAAAGCCTAAGGTTTCCTACGCGATGCTCGTCAGCGTAGGGTTAGTCGGGTCCTAAGCCGAGTCCGAGAGGGGTAGGCGATGGGAAAACGGTTAATATTCCGTTACCGACAGCAGAGCGCGAAGGGAGGACGCTTAGGGCTAAGCGAGGTCACTGATGGAATAGTGGCTCGAAGGGAGTAGGCTGCCATCTAGGCAAATCCGGATGGCATAAAGGCCGAGACCCGACAGGCTCCTAAAGCCCTTCGGGGCGGCGGGAGAATCGCTGATGCCGTCGAGCCGAGAAAAGTCTCTAAGCATATCTGCTGTTGCCCGTACCGTAAACCGACACAGGTAGGCGGGATGAGTATTCTAAGGCGCGTGGAAGAACCCTGGTTAAGGAACTCTGCAAACTGGCACCGTATCTTCGGTAGAAGGTGTGCCTCCTTGGGTGAAGCCCTTAGCGGGTGGAGCCTGAGAGGTCGCAGCGAAGAGTCCCTCCCGACTGTTTACCAAAAACACAGCACTCTGCGAACTCGTAAGAGGAAGTATAGGGTGTGACGCCTGCCCGGTGCCGGAAGGTTAAGTGATCCTGTTAGCTTAGGCGAAGCAGGTGATCGAAGCCCCGGTAAACGGCGGCCGTAACTATAACGGTCCTAAGGTAGCGAAATTCCTTGTCGGTTAAATACCGACCTGCATGAATGGCGTAACGAGATGGGAGCTGTCTCAACCAGGGATCCAGTGAAATTGTAGTGGAGGTGAAAATTCCTCCTACCCGCGGCAAGACGGAAAGACCCCGTGGACCTTTACTACAGCTTGGCACTGCCGTTGGGATAAGAATGTGCAGGATAGGTGGGAGGCTAAGAAGCCGGGGCGCCAGCCCCGGTGGAGCCGACCTTGAGATACCACCCTTTCTTATCTTGACGGCTAACTTGCGGGTGTTATCCACCCGGAGGACAATGTCTGGCGGGTAGTTTGACTGGGGCGGTCGCCTCCTAAAGAGTAACGGAGGCTTACAAAGGTTAGCTCATACCGGTTGGAAATCGGTAGGAGAGTATAAAGGCATAAGCTAGCCTGACTGCGAGAGAGACAACTCGAGCAGAGACGAAAGTCGGTCTTAGTGATCCGGTGGTTCTGAGTGGAAGGGCCATCGCTCAAAGGATAAAAGGTACCCCGGGGATAACAGGCTGATCTCCCCCAAGAGCTCACATCGACGGGGAGGTTTGGCACCTCGATGTCGGCTCATCGCATCCTGGGGCTGGAGCAGGTCCCAAGGGTATGGCTGTTCGCCATTTAAAGCGGTACGCGAGCTGGGTTCAGAACGTCGTGAGACAGTTCGGTCCCTATCTGCCGTGGGCGTAGGAAGATTGAGGAGAGCTGACCCTAGTACGAGAGGACCGGGTTGGACGTGCCACTGGTGTACCGGTTGTTCTGCCAAGAGCACCGCCGGGTAGCTACGCACGGAAGAGATAACCGCTGAAAGCATCTAAGCGGGAAGCCAACTCCAAGATAAATCTTCCCTGAAGGTCCCTTGAAGACTACAAGGTTGATAGGCCGGGTGTGTAAGCGGTGAAAGCCGTTTAGCTGACCGGTACTAATAGACCGATTGGCTTATTAAACTAAGACGCTTTCACTTCCTTATTAAGTGCAGCTGATATCTTCTTCGGCATTAAATAAAAAGAGAGGGATTAATAGAGGGTAAGAGGTTATTTTTTATTAATCTCTCTTCGGTGGCTATAGAGAGAGGGAGACGCCCAGCTCCATTTCGAACCTGGAAGCTAAGCCTCTCATCGCCGATAATACTGCGCCTTACTGGCGTGGGAATGTAGGTCGCCGCCGAGGTGAGGTTTTTCCTTCTTTAAGTCTGCTTTTTAAAATAATTCCCGCTGTTTTATTTCATATATCTGCTTAAGTTTTTCTTCTTGATAATGTTTCTTAATTTTAAAAAATCCTTCTTTAATATTGAAAGTAATCTTTTTGTTTAATTTCGTTTGTTCATATTATTTTCACATGGAATTGTTAAACTACATTTTGAAACTGCAATTTAGAGATTGCAGTGTATAGTTTGTAGATAATGTAACTTTTTTAAGATTTTATATTAAGGAGTGAAAAAATGAAAAAAAGATTACTTTCAATTAGTTTGATTAGTGCAGCTTTAATAGCTGGGGTAAATGCTGAGACTTTTCATTTAAATAAGGGGTGGAATTTAATAGGAAGCAGTAAAAAAATTGAGCTTAACAATTCTGAATTTGCCAAAAATCCTGATATTTCTGTCATATGGACATATAAAGATGGAAAATGGTCATATTTCTCTTCCAAAAAGAGATTAAAGGGACACAATTTTACAAATGTGATCGGTGCAAATCAAGGCGCATGGGTATATAGCGATTCTGATTTGGTAATTAATTATAATTCAAATAGCGCTTCAAACGGGACAAGTGACGATTTGACTGATGAACAAAAGTATGCTCTTGCATATATGTGGAATGAGGAAAAATTAGCTAAAGATATTTATTTGGCACTCAATGACCTTTATCCTCATCAAACTCTTTACAATATACCTACCCGCTCAGAAGTAGAGCATGAAGCTGCAGTAGAGGCATTAGTGCAAAAATATGATATAAATATTACTAATTTAAAAGATTATAAAATTAATTATTCTGAAGAAGAGCTTAGAGCTTTAGCTCCGGGTGAATATGCCGTTCCAGAGATTCAAGAGCTATATGATAATCTTTATGAAAAAGGAAGCCAGTCTCTTCAAGACGCTTTGGAAGTAGGCTGTATGGTAGAAGTAACAGATATTGATGATTTGAATAGATATATTGAAATTGCAAATGGAAAAGAGGATTTGATTACTACATTTGAGTTTTTAAAAAGAGGAAGCTATAATCATTATTGGGCGTTTGACAGAGCTCTTAAAAATATGGGCGTAAGCGAGGGATGTTGCTCTTTAGGAGCAAAATATTGTAAAACAGAAGACGAATATCCAAGAAGTAACGGTGGCGGAAAGGGTCAAGGTCATGGAAAAGGCAACGGTTCTTATGGAAGACAATAGTTAAAGATAGCGCAAAGCGCTATCTTTATTAAATTTTATAAGATTGAAAGGTGAAAATGGTAAAAAATATATTTATTATGTTAGTTATAACGAGCGGAATCCTTTTTGCTCAAAATGCTCAAGAGATTATGCAAAAAAACGGATGTTTTTCTTGTCATGCCCTATCTGTTAAGAAAAATGCTCCAGCTTTTGCTTGTATAGGAAAGAGAAATAAGAAATTTAAGGGAGCTATGGCAAAAGATGTTATTATGAATTCAATTAAACACGGTTCAAAAGGGAAATATCCAAGATGCAATGGAAAAGAGATGCCTTCATTTCCAAATCTTTCTCAAAAAGAGCTTTCAACTATTGCTGATTATATTCTAAAACACTCTTTTGAATGTCATCATAAAGGTAATGGGATGATGCGAAGAGGTATGGGAATGATGAGAGGAATGGGAGAATAGTTTTTAAGATTATGAAAAAAAGTATCATACTATTTTTATCAATTTTTATCAGTTTACAAGCTCAGATTTTAACACTTCAGACATGTATAAAGAAAGCTCTTACATCCCATCCAAATATTCAGGCGTTTATGCTTAAGCTGCATGAGCAAAATCAAAATCTTAAAATACAAAGAAGTTTAAAGCTCCCTCAAGTTTCTCTTTTTGCTGAATATGATCCGTATAAAACCTATGTAATAAGACAAAACGGAAGTCTTTCTACTATTGATGATAACGGTTGGAATGCTGGCATTAGTTTAAATCAAAGAATTTATGATTTTTCAAAAACTTCTCACACTATTAGGGCTGCAAAGATTCGCAAAGAAATTTCCTATCTTTCCTTAGAAGAGGCAAAAGCTTTTATGCGTTATCAAATAAAATTGACATATGGAAGAGTATTGCTTCAAAAAGAGGCTATTAAATTTAGACAGATGGATGTAACAGCAAAAAAAGCTCTCTACAAACAGGCTAAAGCTCTTTTTAAGAAGGGATTGAAAACCAAAGCAGATGAGATGCGTTTTCTCTCAGCTTTTTATCAGGCGGAAGATGCGTTAGCTGTCGCTAAAGCTGATTATGAAAAGGCGCTTATATCTCTTGAAGAGTTTATAGGAGAAAAAATTGCAAAAGATACAAGTTTTGAGGATAATTTGCTTATAAGAGAGGTGAAGAGAGAGCCTTTCAATATAATTGATAATAATTTTCAGATTCGTATTGCAAAGAAGAATAAAGAAGCCTCTTTTGAATCATACCATGCAAGGAAAGCTGAGCGTTTTGGTTTGATTGATATCGTAGCTTCCGCAAATCATTTTGATACGCTTTCTCGGTATAATACAGCTACTCTTGGTATTCGTTATAGCATACCTCTTTATAGCGGAGGAAGGATAAAGGCTAAAAGCGAGCAAAGCCGTATTGCGGCAATGGTTGCAGCAAAAGAAGAGGATGCAAAAAGAAGAGAGATTTTAAAGGAGATCCGTTTTATTTTAGCAGAATTAAAAGAGATTAAAAAACGTATTAATGCTTATAAGGCACAATTACGTTTTGCAAAAGAGATTAAAGATTTAACAAAAGCCCGTTATAAAGAGGGGCTTGCTACTTATGTGGAGGTGCTTGATTCACAAGCGCTTTGGCTTAATTCAAAACTTGGATTAATCGGCGCTTATTATGCTCGATTGGAGAGAGAGTGGAAATTGGAGTATCTTAATGGGAAATAGATTGTTAAAGTGGGTTCTTTTTACTTTTATTATTATGGGAGCCGGTTTGATTTTTTATAAAAAAGTTTATCTTCCCAAATCTACCTATAGATATGTAGTAGCAAAGCGGGGAGATTTGAATATGACGGTATTTGGAATAGGGGTAGTAAGCGCAAAAAATATTTATCCCATAAGCTCTAATAGCGGCGGTAAAATTTTACAGTTTTTTAAGGATGAAGGAGAGTTTATAAAAAAAGGCGAGCTTATCGCTATTTTGGATCCCGTAGATTTGCCAAAGCAATTGGAAGAGTTGAAAGCTTTATTAAAAAGGGTTAAATTAGAAAGCAAAGCTGCAAAAGAGGAGCTTTATCAATTAAAAGCAAAATTTCAATTGATAAAAAAGACTTTTAACCGCTATAACGCTCTTTATAAGAAAAGTTATGTCTCAAAAGCTGAATATGATAAAGCTCTTAGCGATTTAAATGTAATTAAAGCTCAAATTGAGGGTGCAAAAGCAAAAATTGAAGCAAATTCTGCTGAAGAGAAGCGGGTGCAAAAGAGTATTGAAGCTCTTAAAGAAAAAATTTCACGCCTTAGTATAAATTCTCCAGTAGATGGGTATATTATTCAAAAAAATGCAGAAGTCGGAGAGACTATTATGCCCCAGCAGCCTCTTATTACTGTTGTAAAACCAAAAGAGGTATGGGTAAAAGCCTATATAGACGAGCGTATTAGCGGAGATATCAAAAGAGGACAGGAGGCTTTAATAACGTTACGATCTAAATCGAATGAAAAGTTAACGGGTTTTGTGGCTCGTATCGAAGCAAAAAGCGATCCCGTAACACAAGAGCGCGTAGTAGATGTAGCTTTTAAAAAGACTCCTTTTCCTTTTTATATTGACGAACAGGCCGAAGTTAGAATTAAAACCCAAAGTTTAAGAGGCGTTATTGTTATTCCTCTTAATGTTATTAAACGTCAAGGAGTGTGGATTTATAGAAATGGTGAAGCTCATTTTAAAAAACTTACAATTTTAGGCAAAAATGATAAATTTGCGGCAGTTGAAGGAATAAAAGAAAATGAGAAGATTCTTATTTTAGATTCTCATAAAAAGCCTCTTTTTGAAGGAGCGGATATTAGATTATGATCAATTTAGCCTATAAAGATATAGCCCATTCTTATCTTAAATTTATTGTTACAGCGATGGGAGTGGGAATGCTTCTTGGCATTGTGCTTATTATGATAGGAGTTTACCGTGGAATGGTAATTGATGCGGAGGTTCTGCTAGATGATATTGGAGCTGATTTGTGGATAGTTCAGGAGAATACTTTAGGACCTTTTGCCGAAAGTTCGAGGATTCATGAAGATATTAAGGATACTTTAAGAGCTAATCCAAATGTAGATAAATCAATGGCTTTAGCATTTTTAAATCTTCAGATTAAAACTCCTTTAGGAGTAATGAAAAGAGTTTATAGTGTAGGATATGATCCTTACGGAGAGCTTTCACCTATTAATAAAAAGAGGCTGATTGAGGGAAGAGAGTTGAAAAAGAGCCATTATGAGATTGTAGTTTCAAAAAAGCTTGGATTTAAATTGGAAGATAAAATTAAGTTGGGAAGAAATATTTATACCGTTGTCGGTATTACCAAAGGAGTAGTCTCTTCTGGAGGAGATCCGGTAGTTTTTGTGAGTTTAAAAGATGCGCAAGAGCTGCAATTTCTCTATTCCAATGCTCGCATTAGAAATGATAGGGCAAGAGGAATCAAAGTTGATATGGATAATCATTTGGTTAATGCGGTTGTATTAAAGCTTTTTACAGGAAGTGATCCAAATATAGTAGCTGAAGATATTCGCCGTTGGAAACATTTGGGCGTTTTTACCGCTAAAGAGGAGAGCGATATTTTGACAAAAAATGTTATTGAAACGGCAAGCAAACAAATCGGAATGTTTACAGTTATTCTTATTGGTGTTTCCACAATTATTATAGCTCTTATTATCTATACGATGACTTTGGAGAAGATTAAAGAGATTTCCATTATGAAACTTGTGGGACTTCCAAATTTTATGATTACCAAAATGATTATGCAAGAGACGCTTGCTCTTGGAATACTTGCTTTTATTTTTGGCAATATTTTTGCCCATGCTATTTGGGACAAATTTCCAAAACGGGTGGTTTTAAGAGTGGAAGATGCATGGCTTTTGTTTGGCGTAGTGGTTATAGCTTCAATTATTTCGAGTCTTTTTGGCGTTTATAAAGCGCTTAAAGCCGATCCTCGCACTGCAATAGGCGGATAGATGAGCGATATAGGTATTAAGGTTGAGAATCTAACTAAGATTTTTGGATCAGGTGAAAATGAGGTAAGAGTACTTGAAAATGCTTCTTTAGAGGTTAAAAAGGGAGAGTTTGCGGCTTTGGTAGCGCCAAGCGGAGCTGGCAAAACTACTCTTTTGATGATGCTTGGATGCGTTACCAAACCAACTTCAGGAAAAATTTGGCTTGGAGAGGAGCTTGTTTGGAATGAGGATCATTGGAGTATTTCAGATACCCGCAAAATTAGGCGAGAGAAGATAGGATTTATATTTCAGGCTCACTATTTGATTCCTTTTTTAAATATTATTGAAAATGTTAAACTCATTCCCCTTGTGAACGGATGGGATGATAAAAAAGCGGAAAAAAAAGCGATAGAGTTATTGGAATATTTCGAAATAGCGGATAAGCAAAAATCTATGCCCTCAGAACTTTCAGGCGGACAAAACCAAAGAGCGGCAATTGCAAGAGCCCTCTCTAATGAGCCTAAAATCATTCTTGCAGACGAACCGACTGCTGCGCTTGATATGCAAAGAGCGGTTAATGTTGTAAAAATGTTGAGGAAAATTACTATAGAACAAAATGTTGCCATTATTATGGTTACTCATGATGAGAGATTGTTGCCATATTGTGATAAAATACTCTCAATTCAAAATCGCAAAGTGGTAACAACTACGCAGAATGCTCATATAATATAAGTTATGAAACCAAAAATTTTACTTCTTGAAGATGATATGGAACTAAGCGATACCATAGCAAAATTTTTGCGTTCAAAAGGTTTTGAGGTAGTGCAGAGTTTTGATGGAGAAGATGCAAGAGATAAAATGTATGAAAACCGTTTTGATTTATGGCTTTTGGATGTGAAAGTTCCTTTTCAAAACTCTATAAAACTGCTTTCACAGTTTCGAAAAAACGGTAATGATACGCCCGCAATTTTTATTACTTCTCTTCATGGCGCGGATGATGCGACAAAGGGATTTGAAGCGGGAGCTGATGATTATATTCGAAAGCCTTTTGCTTTAAAAGAACTTCTTGCCCGTATTGAGGCGGTGATGAAAAGGAGATATCCAAGGGGAGGTGAGGAGATTGTGATTGATGAAAAACGCCGTTTTAATATTATGAATTTAACACTTATTATTGATGATAAAATTATTTCACTGAAACCAAAAGAGGCCAGACTTTTGGCTTTATTTTTGCAAAATCCAAACAGAGTTTTACGCAAAGAGGAGATTTTCGATGCTTTGTGGGATTTTGGAGAAATTCCAAATGAGGGAAGTTTGCGCACTTTTGTAAAGGTTTTGAGAAAACATATTGGTAAAGAGCGTATTGAAACTATTAAAGAGGTTGGATATCTCTATAGGGATGAAAATTAGTGAGTATAACATTTGAGAGTGAAAAAAAAGCTCTTAGACGTTTTTTGGCTCTATACCTTATTTCAACTTTTTTTCTTATAGCCGTTGGATTGGCAATTTTTTATAATTATAGCTTTCATCGTATTATTGATCATCAAAATTCAGTTCTTAAATTTAGGACTTCTCTTATCGTGCCCATGTTAAGAAAGCTTCATACTTCGATTGAACCTCATCTTCTTTATCCTAAGATAGAAGGTATTCATACAGCTTTGTATGATATTGATAAAAATTATTTAATTGGAGATTTTAAGCCAGAGAGAGTGGATTGGCATAGGGAATTTTGGCAAGAGGATAATATGCTTTATTATCGTAAAAATTTAGAGCCTTACTATATTGGTGCCGCAAATATTGTTGCGGCTATGCCTTTGGATAAAACTCCGATTATAGTTCTTAGAAACAGAATAATATTGGCTTTTATTTTTGCAATGCTTTTTGTATTTTTTATATCCCGCTGGCTTGGGAAGCTGTTTCTTGCTCCCGTGCGCAACACTTTTGAGCTTCTAAATAGGTTTATTCAGGATACTGCCCACGAGCTTAATACGCCAGTTAGCACGATTGTAACCAATGTGGAACTGTTTAAGAATCTCTATTTTGAATTTGAATCAAGCGAAGAACTGCGTCGTATTGAAATAGCTTCAAAACGTTTAAGCCGTCTGTATGATGATCTTGTCTATTTGCAGTTAAATCATAAAAGAAGACGAAAAATAGAAAATATCTCTTTTGATAAGCTTTTAAAAGAGCGTGCAGACTATTTTGCCTCTTTTGCGGCGCGCAAAAATATAGAGCTTAAAAATGAAATTGATATTTCTGTTTTAAAAGAGATGGATAGAGAAGATGCAATTAAGCTTATAGATAATCTTCTTTCAAACTCTGTTAAATATACGCGCTATGGGGGTAAGATTTGGGTGAGATTGAAAAAAGGATTTTTTGAGGTTGAAGACAGCGGCATAGGTATGGATAAAGAGGCTTTAAAACATGTTACAAAACGTTTTTTTAGAGCGGATGAGAGTGTGGGTGGATTTGGAATTGGACTTCATATTGTTTATGAAATTGTAAATTTTTATGGGTGGGAACTTGATATAGACAGTAAAAAAGAAGTAGGAACGAAAGTGAGGGTTATATGGGAAGAGTAGCATTTATTTTTGTTTTATTGTTAGAGTGTATGATTGCCAAAGAAGATACGGCTCTTAAGAGATGCGCTGTTTGCCACGAGAGTAAAGCTCCTCCTCTTAGCCGTATTTATCGCCGTTATTTAATGCTTTATAGCTCTAAAGAGCGTATTAGAAATAAAATGGTGGATTTTCTCGTTTCTCCTTCTCTTCAAAAAAGTGCGATGCCTTTGGGGATGAGAAAGCGTTTTAATCCGCAGGCTCATCCCGCATATTCTAAAACCGTAGCTAAAGAAGCGGCAAAAGAGCTTATTGAAAAATTTGATATAGTTCCCCGCATTATTGTGCCAAAGAGATAGATTTTTAAAGAGATTTTATTTTGTATCTGAAAATTCCACTATATAATCAAATACTACATCTTTTCTTTTATCTCCCCAATCGCTTGAAAATATTATTTTAGATCCGTTTGGGTTTGGAACCGCAGTCGCTATTTTTAGATAATTTTCTTGAGTGCTGTGATGGTTTGTTATATATTTTATATCTCCGTTTTTTTCCAATTTTATTGCCAATATAAGAGAGTGTTTTTGAGTGGATATATAGCACCATCCTTTCTGTTTATAATTTCTGCAGCTTATGTGTCTTGCTCCTCCTATTTCAAGCTCTCTATTTTTTAGAATCTCTATATTTTTGCCATCTTTTAACCTATAAGCGTTTAGGGAAGCTTTTCCGGCAAATTGCACATAAACTTCCTCTCCTTTGGCATCATAACACAAATCTCCATGATTTCCATATTTGTAGAGAGTTTCTCTGTAAGATAGATCTTTTGTGTTATAAACTTTTACTTTTGAGCTTGAAAATGAATTTCTACTTTTTTTATTCCATAAAATTACTGTGTATTTTCCAGACTGCGATACACTGATCCAATCGAAAAATAGAGGATTGTAAGATTTTCCCCATCTGTTTTTGAAAATTTTTTTGGCTATTATTCTCCTTTCTTGCAAATCTAAAATAATTACCTCCAAATCTTCTCTTTTTTTGCAAGCAAGCGCTACGTATTTGTCATTTATATCAATATTTCCTTCATTTGGGCCTAAAGTTACTCTATCATAGCCTTTGAATTTAAAAATTTGTTTAATTTTGCTTGTTTTAACGTTATATGTGAATATGTTTCCATCGTCTTTAAAAATGTATAAAAGATATGGATTTTTATGAGACCAGATTGAAGTTGTGTAGTGAAGCTCTTTTGGAAATTTTTTTATGATTTTGTAGCTTTTACCATCAAGCAGCCATTTTGTTTGAATTTTTATTAATGTGGAGTTGCAGTTAAACGGCTGATTTTTGGAGTATTGGTGTCTTGCATAGCTATTATTGAAAATTTTAAAGTCTGTAATTCTTGTAATTCTGATTTTATTGATTGAATCGTTTATTGTTTTTAAATAGGGAGGATTTTTTTTGATATTTTGTTTTATAAAATATATTTTATTTTCTTTTGCATATACCAAGGTTAGCAAAAACAGCATCAAAAAAAGTTTCATTCTCTCCTCTTTTCTTATAGGTTAAAAAAATATTACATAAATTTTTAATTGTCATATTATTGTAAGTTTTATTTTACTATAATTGATTAAAGATAAAGTAAATTTTGCCGATAAAATTTATCAACTTTTGATAAAAGGTTTTAAAAGATATGCAAATAACATTTATAAACCGTATGATGGGGATTAAAATAGGCGGCGGAGAGAGTTTTGATATAAATCTTGCAAGGGCATTAAAAAAAAGAGGGCATAAAATAAGGTTTGTAATTGGCACAAATAGTTCAAAAAAAAGTTTTTTGGAAGATGAATTTGAAGTTATTTATATAAAAACACCATATCTAAGAAATATTCATTACAAAATAAAACCTGACAATTTTTTTGGAAAACTTATTTCAGCCGGTGCCTCTATGATTGACGGGACTCTCTTTGAAAATAAGGCTTTTGAATATTTAAAAAAAGAGAATAAAAAAAGTGATATATATCAAATGTGCGGATTATCGGAACTTGGAGAGAGATTGGAAAAAGAGGGAATGAGAAGCAGTATTTTTTGGCCGGGTCCTCCATCCTTTAGAAGAGTTAAATCAATTAGGGCATGCTCTTTGCATTTTACGCATGGAGATTCTATAAACAGATTAAAAGAGATGGTATATAACGTTTATGATGTTCCTCCGGGATTGGATTTTTCCATATTTTATCCTCCAAAAGAGAAAAAAGATAATAAAAAAGTCAGGTTTATATTTGCCGGAAGATTGGTGCCTGTTAAAAATATTCCCTTTTTGATACAAGGATTTAATGAAGCTTATAAAAAAAATCAAAATATTGAACTTGTAATAGCTGGAGAGGGACCCATTGAAAGAGAGCTTAAAAAGATGGTTGCTTCTGATATAAAGTTTTTGGGATTTTTAAATGAAAGAGAACTTGCAAGAGAGTATAGAAAAGCTGATGTTTTTTGTATAACAAGCAGTTATGAATCTTTTAGTATAGTTACTTTGGAAGCTATGGCAAGCTCTCTTTGCGTAATTGTATCAAATAGCGGATATTTGCCAAAATTAGCGGAAAATGCCGGGATTGTGGTAAATCAAGACGATGTATCGTCTTTAAAAGAGGCTATTTTAAAGCTGGCGAAAGATAAAAAGCTTAGAGAGAGTTTTGCAAAAGCGGGATATGAGAAGGTTAGAAATTTTTATAGTTGGGATAAGAGCGCCCAAAAAGTAGAAGAGCTTTATGAAAAGGTTTTAAAATGAAATATCTTGTTATAAGAGATGATGATTTATCTTATTGGAGCAGAGTAGAAGAGATAGATTTAATTTATAAACCTCTTTTTGAAAAAGGTATTAAAGTATCTTTTGCCGTTATACCTAAAGCCGTTAGGATGTATAATGCGGGAGATTTTGATTTAATGTATCAAGATGAATATTCGGCTACTTTTATAGGGGAAAATGTAGAGATAGTTAAATATATAAAGAATAGAATAAAGGAGGGCCTGGTTGAGATTATGCTTCATGGGTATAATCATCTCTATTCTCTTAAAGTAGGAGATATGATTTATAGAGCATCAAAAGAGAATATTGAGTATTTAAAACAAAATGGTGAAAAATTTGAGTTTATAGGAGAATATATAGGCGACTATGAGACTCTTTTTGAAAAAACAAAGAAGGGGAAAGAGTATTTAGAGGATCTTTTTGAAGTTAAAGTAAAAAATTTTGTTCCACCCAGCAATCAGATAGACAAAGAGGGGGTTAGAGCAGTTTATGAAAATAATTTGAATATCTCAGGAATTATGGAGAAAAAATTTAATAGAGAAATAAATTTTAGAAGTGTTGCCGCTTATTTGAAAATGGCAAGATTTAAAATGAAATATCCAAATTTAACATATCCTTATATTATAGATTATAAGACTCACAAAGAGCTTGCTGGATATGCTTTTACACCTTCTACCGATTGGGAGAGGTATGAAAATCAGTTTCTTTTTTGCAAAGAGCATAATCTTCCTTTCCAAATAGCTACTCACTATTGGGAATTAAAAGATGAACTTTTAGATAGATATTACGATTTTATAAATAAAGCTTTGGATAGAGGATACAAAAGCGTTTTTTTAAGGGAAATTTTGAATTAAAGGATTATTTTTGTTTAAAAAATTATTTGATAAAAGTTTTTTTTATAATATTTTATCTCTATTTAGCGTTTTTTTAGGTTTTGTTTTTATTGTTCTTTTGGGAAGAAAGTTTGGAGCAGGCAAAGAGACTGATATATATTTTATTTCAGTTGTGATAATAAATTATTTGGGATATTTTGTTCAAAGCGTATGGGAGGCTTTTACTCCATATTATGCCGAGATAAAAATAAAAAATGTGAAGAAAGCTTATAAACTTTTTTCAATTCTTTTAAATTATTTGGTGATTGTCTCTTTAATTTTAATAATTTTATATTTTTTGATAAGCTTTTTTAAAGTTTCTTTTTTAAGTCAAGAATTAAAAAGTTTTTTAAATATTTTTATATTTTATCTATTATTTCAAAATATTCTTTTCTTAAATAAAACTATTTTGAATCTTGAAAAATATTACGCTTCTTTTTATATAGTAGATATTTTTGTTTTTTTAGTAAATATCATAACTATTTCGTTTTTCGTAAAGAATGATTTGATTTTGATAGCATATTCAACTTTAATAGGAACCTTTCTGGCAAATCTTTGGCAGTTTTATCTAATTTTTAAAAAGATGAAAATGAGATATTATCTCTCATTTTATATGGAAGAGATAAAAGATATAGTTAAAAACTCTTTTAAATTAAAACTTGGCTCCTTTTTTATAGGAATCAAAGATATTGTTATAGCTTCCGTTTTAACCTCTTTTGGAAGCGGAATATATTCTCTTTATTCTTATGCAAATAAATTTTTAGGGGTTATTTTGCAAATCATTAACGCTCCGATAGTCAATATTTTTGCCGCGAAATCTACTCATCTAATTGCTAAAAATCAATTAAAAGAGAGCCTCTCTCTTATGAGAGGGGTGCTTGGGAAAACTGTAATCCTTTATATTTTGGCAGTTTTAGCTACATACTATTTGATTCCGTTTATAATAGAGATACTCTTTTCAAATAAGTTTACGTTTGAGAATATTTTAGTTATTCAAAAGATATTTTTTATTATGTCTTTTTACTATTTTTGTACGGTGATCTACTCGCCCTTGGGAAGGATTTTGACTATCTTAAAAAAATTTAATTTTTTAGTTTTATCAGATTTTGTTTTTAGCGCCGTTTTGCTGATTTTGGTAAAGAGTGTTTCTTTTAATAGTATTTATACTCTTTTATATTTTCTAATTATTTCTCATGTTTTTTACACTTTTATACTTTTTATCTATTTTATAAACTTAATTAATTCTTTGAAAAAAAGTTACGCTTATATTTAATTTTGTAAAAGACGATAATAGATAAATCTATTTTAAAAGGGAAATTAATATTTTGAAAAAAGATATAAGAGTATCGATTTTGGCCTCTCTTTTAACTCTATATAGCGCCTCTCAGATTATTTTTCCTTTGCAGCCTTATATATTTTTTAGCAATTTACTAAATTTAATTTTACTATCTTACTATTTATTGCTTACTATGCTGGATGAAAATAGAAAATTTTATATAAACGATGTTGTGATAGCTTACGCTCTATTTTCCGCTTTTGCAATAAGCAGTGTTTTTTGGACGGTAGATCCCGTAACTTCCGGGAATAAAGCTAAAACGCTTATTCTTTTAACTATTAATAATATTATTATGTATAATATTTTTAAAAGATATGATATAGGAAATGCATTTTTAAACGGAATTATATTGGGTTCTTTTGTAAATTATTTGATTGCATTTGATATTTTGCATCTCTCTATGCCCACATATCTTGGATATAGATTTTTTGGCACAATGGGAAATCCAAATGCTCTCTCAATTACAATGGTTTTATCGGTTTCTGCAAGTATCATCTATTTAGAGCAGGATATTGATAGAAAATATAAAATTTTAAATTTATTAAATATTATTTTGGCTTTATATCTAATTATTTTAACAGTTTCAAGAACTGGGTTGATTTTAGGTTTTTTCATTGCCGGAGTTTATGCTATTTCGATGATGAAAAGTTTAAAGAGGTTTCTTTATCTTTTGTCGGTTGTGTTAGGATTTATAGGGTATATAATATTTTTTACAGATACTGAGAAAATTGTGAAATATTTGCAAGATGTATATATTAGACTGGCAAATGTTGTAGAGACGTTAGCCGGAGAGGCTATGGAGAGAAGCACTCTTGAGAGAAAAGAGTATATAGAAAAAGGTCTTGAATTTTTTTCCAATCATCCATTTAGAGGAATAGGAATAGATACTTTTAGATACTATTATGGAGGATATTCTCATAATAATTTTGTAGAACTGCTTCTTGGAGTTGGACTGATAGGCGAGATTTTGTATTATTCTATTTTTATTTTTCTTTTCATAAAAATTTATCATATTTATAAGAAAAACTTGAAAATATATCTTTTTGCTATTACTTTTGCAATTTTATTAGTAGATATGGGCTCGGTTTCTTATTATGATAAGCTGATTTTACTTATGTTAATTTACATCTCTTATATAGCCGAAAAATATCAGCTTTCAAAATCACAGCCATCTTTTGCTCCATAGCTGAAAAATAAATATTTGCCATATAGGTATCATCATATAACTCTCTCCCTCTTTGTATCTTTTGATTATCTCTTTTACAGCTTCATAATTTAAAATTCCATATTTTTCTATCTCTTTTTTATTTATCGCTTCTTTAAAAATATCTTTTAGCGTATCTTCATACCACTCTCTTAAAGGAATAGAAAATCCTCTTTTTGGTCTATTTATAAGCTCTTTTGGTATATACTGATGAACTATCTCTTTTATAATATATTTTAGAGTATTGTTTTTATATTTTATTGATATTGGAAGTTTTGATACAAATTCTAAAATTCTGTGATCCAAAAAAGGTTCTCTTGCTTCCAAAGAGACGCTCATTGATGCTCTATCTACTTTTACCAAAATATTATCACTCATATAAGTTAAATAATCTATCGCCATAGCTTTTGAAATGATATCATTTTGATTATTTAAATATTTCAAATCATCAAAATTTGTTTTTAAAGAGAATTTATTATTTATAAGATATCTGATTTCTTGATTACTTAAAATAGAGTTAATTCTCTCACATATTTGATCTTCATTCTTAAAATCTAAAATATCTTTTAGTTTATTGTATCTATTTTTAAAATTGCCGGCTGGAAGATTAAAGATAGCATTTTTTAAAAAATCGGATTTTAAAAGAGGAATAAACTTGTTAAAAAGAAGTTGATCTGTAGCTTTTATAATATTTAGTTTTTTCTTGATCGATAAAATATCTCTATATTTTGTATATCCTCCAAAAATCTCGTCCCCTCCGTCGGCAGAGAGTGCTACATTTACATAATTTTTTGCAAATTTAGATACCATAACTGTAGGAAAAATAGAGTTATCCGCAAATGGCTCGTCATAGATAAAAGGTATATCCTCCAACATGTCTATTATATCTTTTGGGTTTATATAAAGCTCATGATGCTCAGTATTTAGAATCTTTGCATATTTTTTTGCAAAGGATGCTTCATTAAAATCTTTTTCATGAAATCCTATGGTAAAAGTTTTTATTTTAGAATGATTTTTTTTAAGCAAAGCAGTAACACATGTTGAATCGTATCCTCCGCTTAGAAAAACTCCTACATCCACATCGGCAACCATTCTATATTCAAATGCTGATTGTAAAATCTTTTCGCTCTCTTTAATAGCTTCATTTTCTGAGATATCAAGTTTTTCTTTATTATAAAAATCTATATGATTCCAATATTTTTCAAATTCAAACTTTTTTGTTTTTAAATCTATCGTAAGGTATGTTGATGGAGGTAGTTTAAAAGTATTTTCAAAAATTGAGTAGGGGGATAAAATATATCCATATTTAAAATAGGAAGCAAGCGCATTTTTTGATATCTTTTTTTGAAATTTTGGATGTTTATGCAAACTTTTAAGCTCACTTGAGAAAATAAAAATGTTATCTTTATAATAGTAGTAAAACGGTTTAACTCCCGCTCTATCCCTTACACAGTATATTTTTTGATTTTTTTTGTCATATATGACAAATGAAAACATTCCTATAAATCTTTTTATAGATTCATCAATTCCCCATCTATGGAAAGATTTTAAAATCACTTCTGTGTCGCTGTTTGAAAAAAACGAGTATCCCTCTTTTTGAAGCTCTTTTCTTATCTCTTTGAAGTTATATATCTCTCCGTTATAGGTTATGGTTAAATTTTCATATCTCATTGGCTGATGCCCTTTTTTGGAAAGATCTAAAATAGATAATCTTTTGTGTCCCATTCCAATTAGAGCTTCTTTTTGGTTTATAATTTTGTATCCGCTATCATCGGGACCTCTATGATTTAAAATATCTGTCATTTCTTTCAAGATACTTAAATTACTTTTTTTATTAAAATCTATAAATCCAGCTATCCCACACATTTTCTCTCTTTTGTCTTTTTTAAGATGATAACATAAAATAGGTAAAATAAATATAACAAAGTTCATAAAAATTATATTTATATAAGCTAATTTTTACTAAAATAAACTATAAATTAATTTTTTTTGGCCGATTTGTTGTTTATAAACAAAACGGTTTTAAGCCGCTTTCTAAGAGAGGGTTTTTTATGAAAATAGCTTTTGTTCTTCAAAGTCTTAGAAAAGGCGGAGCGGAGAGAGTTGTCTCTATTTTATCTAAAGAATTTGAAAAAATGGGTTATGAGGTTATAATAATTTTATTTAGAGATATAAAGGATTATGATTACGGCGGTAGAATTGTAGCTTTAAATTCTCCTCCTTCTTCTTTTAAAGCGGTTAAGCTTTATAGATTTGCAAGACGGGTTCAGTGCTTAAGAAGAGTTTTTGAAAGAGAAAAACCCGATAAAATTTTCTCTTTTGTGGAAAGCAGCAATTTTGTTACGGTTTTAAGCGGATATGATGCCATTGTTTCAGTTAGAAACAATCCTTTAAGAAAACATGCTTCTTGGCAAAAAGAAATGATAAAGCTGCTTTATAACAGAGATAATGTTAAAAAAGTTGTAGCTGTTTCTAAAGAGATAGAAGATATTTTAAAGGATAAATTTAATTTAAAAAGAGTTACCCATATTCATAATCCTATTATTATTGATGAAAATTATCAAATTAAAGAGGATTTATCAAAATATTCTCCTTTTTTGCTTGCAGTTGGCAGACTTCATCCCCAAAAAAATTTTTATATGTTAATAAATGCGTTTTTAGATTCTCTCTCTTCTATGGAGATGAAACTTTTAATAGTTGGAGAGGGAAAAGAGAGGGAGTCTCTTTTGGACTTAATAGAGAAAAGAGATGCAAAAGATAGAGTTTTTTTGATGGGAAATAGAGATAATATAAAAGATTTTTATGCACAAGCTGAGATGTTTGTTTTATCTTCAAGGTATGAAGGATTTCCAAATGTTTTGGCAGAAGCTTTATCCTTTTCTATTCCCTCCATTGCGACAGATTGTCCTACAGGCCCAAAAGAGATAATAAAGAATATGGAAAATGGAATTTTGATAGAAAATGAAAATGAAAAAGAACTGACAAAAGCGATCGATAAACTATATTTTGATGAAAAGCTTAAAAAAAGATTTAAAGATAATGCTAGAAAATCAATTATGCATCTTAAATCAGAAAATATCGCTAAAAAATGGCTTGAATTATATTAAAAGGTTATTTTAAAATGGCCAAATACGCTTTTTTGACAAACTCTCTCTATTCCGGTGGGGCTGAGAAAGTGGTATCTACTCTTATTAGAGATTTTTATAAAAAAGGAGTGGATATAGAGCTGATTTGTATAGAGAAAAATGATTTTTTTGAAGTTCCAAAGGGAGTTAAGGTTACATATCTATCAAAGTTAAAAGGAGATGAGAACGGAATTTTTAAATTTTTTTTTCTGCTTTTTTTGGCTTTTAAACTGAAAAATATAATAAGAGAGAGAAAAATAGAGATTGTCCAAAGTCATGTATTTAGAGCCAATTATGTAAATATTTTAGCAAAAATTTTTGGGGGAGGTCACAAAGTTCAAATAGTAAATGCAGGAAGAATAGGAAGATATAAGCAGGCGGGGTTTGTAGGAAAAATTAATCTTTTTTTAATTAAGCATCTCTATCCAAAAGCTGATTTAATTATTTCAAAATCAAAAGGCATGCAAGAAGAGATGAGCAACTTTTTCTCCTCTTTGGCTAAAAAAAAGGTAATCTACAATCCTTACGATATAGAGAGAATTGAGAGACTTTCTAAAGAAGAAGTTCAAGATTTTGAATTTAAAAAAGATAAGATTTATATAGTCAGCGTAGGGAGATTAATTCCTCCAAAAAGACAGGATATTTTAATCAAAGCTTTAAAAAAACTTGATAGAAAATTTGAGCTTCTTTTGATAGGAGATGGGTATGCAAAAGATAGGTTTATTAATCTTTCAAAAAAGCTCTCTTTGGAAGATAGAGTTCATTTTATAGGAAAAGTTAAAAATCCATTCAAATATGTGGCAAGAAGCGATATTTTTGTTTTAACAAGCAAAAGTGAAGGATTTCCAAATGTTTTGGTGGAGGCTATGATTTGTAAAGTTCCGGTTATATCTACCGATTGTCCAAGCGGTCCAAGAGAAATTTTATCTCCCAAAAGCGATATTTTGATTAGATTGAAAGATTCTTTGGAGATTACTCCTTATGGTATTTTGGTTCCGATAGATTCTGTAGATATGATTGTAAAAGCTATAAAAACACTCTCTAAAGATAAAACTTTAAGAGGAAACATGGTGATAAACGCATATGAAAGGGTAAAAGCGTTTGGTCTAAATAGAATTTCGTCAATTTATTATGAAACTTTTTTGAGTAAATAGAAATGGAAATAGATAATGAGTAAATTTGTAAATTATCCGAATATTAATTTTTTTAAAAAATTTGATTTTGAATATATAAATGGATTGTATATTTTTTTAACTGGAAAAATATATGAATTAGAAGGGAAAAGTCTTAAAAATATTAATTATAAAGAAACAATTTTTTTAATAACTAGTTTTTTTCAAAAATATAGAGAAAAGCTTTTTGATGCGCTGGAAGGCTCTTTTGCAATTTTTATTTTTGATCCTTCAAAAGAGAGGCTCTATATATCTTCTGACAGAATAGGATTAAAAAAGATCTATTATGGTTTTGATGGACAAAATTTTGTTTTTTCTTTGAAGTTAAAAGATATATTTAAAGATTTAAAAATTGGTAAAGAAATAGATAAAAACGCTTTAGCTTTATATATAAGATATGGTTATATAAGCGAGCCTTATACGATTTTTAAAAAAATAAGAAAACTTAGAAGCGGATTTTATTTGAGATTTGATTTAAAAAGCAGGAAGCTTCAGGAAAAACCATACTGGAGAATAAGCGATTTTTATTTTAAAAAGAGTTTGGATTTAAGCGAAGAGGAGATTCTTTTAAATATTGAGAAACTGCTCATTGAATCAATAGAAAAGAGAATAGAGGATAAAAATCAAATTTATGCTTCTTTTTTAAGCGGAGGATATGACAGCACAATCGTTACTCTATTTTTGCAAAAAGTATTAGATAAAAGAATAGAAACTTTTACTTTAGGATTTCATGAAAAAAGCTTTAACGAAGCAATAGAAGCTAAAAGAATAGCTGCTTTTTTAGATACTTCTCATAATGAAGTCTATTTTTCGTCTAAAGAAGCAAAGGAGATATTTCCTAAATTATCTTTGGTTTATGAAGAGCCTTTTAGTGATAAAGCAGCTCTTGGTATGCTCTTTTTATCTGAGTTTGTTTCTAAAAAAAGTTTAAATATTTTTAGCGGAGAGGGTGGAGATGAGATTTTTGGGCTTGGAGGAGAGTATCCAATTTTTAATAGATTAAATTTTGTTCCCAAATTTATTAAAGATTATTTATCTTTTTTTATGGGGAAAGTATCTTTAGAATTGCTTGAAAGAGGAAATTTTGTATATAACTTTTCTACAAGATTTTTAAAATGGAAAGATATTTTATCCGGAAGAGATGTTGCTGATTTTATTAAATATAGAGAGCAGATTTTAGTTTTTAAAGAGATTGAGAGTTTATTTAAAGAAGAGGTTAAAGAACTGGATGTTTATAAGGATAAAGAGTTTTTTTTAATAAAAGATGAGTTTGCCAAAATGCTTTCGGTTTATTTTGAGATCTATTTAAAAAATGATGAGATTGTTAAAATTTCCAAAATTGCCGATTTTGAAAATATAAATCTTTACGAGCCCATTTTGGATAAAAATTTAATGGAGTTCGTAGCAAGAGTAGATTCGAAGTTGAAAAATAAAAATCATATTTTTAAATATTTGGCTAAAGCTCTTTGTGAAAAATATATTCCAAAAGAGCTTATGGAAAGGCCAAAAAGAGGGCTTAGTATACCTATAAATAGGTGGCTTAGAGAGGATTTGAGAGATTATTTGGAATATTACCTAAATTCTTATCGAATAAAAGAGGAAGGGATTTTTAATACTAAAAAGGTTTTAGAGTATAAGGAGATGTTTTTAAAAGGAAAAGATGAATATACGAAAAGAGTTTGGGTTTTATTGATATTTGAGTCTTGGTATGAGAAAAATTTTAAGGAAATTTAGATGGGTAAAAATGAATTTTATTATAGCGGAGTATCTATAAATTTTAAAAAGCTTCTTTATCTGTTATCAAAATATAAATTTTTTAATATATTAATATTTTTACTTTTTATAGCAGGCGGAGTTTTATATATCTATTTTGCCACTCCCCAATATAGAACGTATATGAGTATTGAAGTTGAAAGAAATAATCCCAATAATCAAAGGGGAGATTTTTTAACTCAAATTGCTCAAAGCAGCGAGGGAATAGAGACGGAAATAGATGTTTTAAGATCTAGATTTCTTGTAGAGAAAGCTTTAAAAAAGGTAAATTTTCATATTCAATATTTTAAGAGAGAAGGATTTAAAAAAGCTGAAATATACGATAACTCTCCTTTTAAGATAGAAGATTTTGAGATAAGAGATCATTCAATATATGGAAAGTTTTTTAAAATAGTAAAAAAAGATGAGAACTCTTTTTTCTTGTCTATCGATGAAGGAATATTAGAGAAATTTCTAAAAAAACTCCATTTAAAAGGCACTAAAACATTTGAAAAGATATATCCTTTTAATGAAAAGGTGGAAACTCCTTTTTTCTCTTTTAAGGTAGTTAAATTAAGGGATATGAGCGATAGGGATGAATATTATTTTAAGATTAATTCTTATAATTCAATAATTAATTATGTTTTAAATAATTTATCCGTAAAGCCGTTTTCTTTTCAGTCAACTGTTTTGAAAGTTGAATATCAAGACAGCAATCCTTTTAGGGCAAGAGATTTTTTGAATGTTTTGGGAGAGGAGTATTTAAAACAAAGTATTGAAAGGAAAGTTCAGGAGACTTCCAAATCTTTAAAATTTATAGAAAATCAGTTAAAAATAGTAAATGAGAGGCTTCAAATTTCCCAAGAGAAATTAAAAAAATTTCAAGCTCAAAACAAACTCGTAAACGTTGGCGTTCAATCTGAAGATATGATTAGAAGAATAAGCGAGTATGAGGCAAGATTAGCAGAATCTGAGGTAGAGAAAGATTCTTTGGATATTTTGTTAAAAGAGCTTAAGAGAGGAAATTATGAGGCAGTGAGTGGATTTTCGGCAAGATATCCGATTTTGGCAAATTTTGTTCAAAATTATCAAAATCTCTTAATTCAAAGAAGTAGACTTCTTAGTGAATATACAAAGCTTCACCCTCTTGTTCAAACTAATGAAAATCAGATAAAGAAAACAAAAGATGCTATTAAAAAGACAGTTTTGGGAATCAGAAAAGGTGTAATTGTTAGAATAAAAGAACTTAAGAACTCCATAAAAAATATAGATAAAGAGCTTTCATCTCTTCCTTCAAAAGAGAAAGAGTATGCAAATTTAGAGAGAAGATACAGAGTAAATGAGAGGCTTTATAACTATCTTTTGGAAAGAGAATCTGAACTTAAAGTAGCCAAAGCGGCTACTGTTTCAAAAAAGAGAATTTTAGATAAAGCAATAGCCAATACCTCTCCTGTAAAACCTAAAAAATCTCTTATAATGGCAGTTAGTCTATTTCTTGGAATAGTAAGCGTATTTTTGATGACTATTTTAAGATATATGACAGATACAAAGATAAAAAGCAAGAAAGATATAGAAGAGATTACCGATATTCCTATATATGGGGAGCTTCCTTTTATATCAGATAAAAAACTTTATAAAAGCGCATATGTTTTGGAAAATCCAAATCTTCCGGCAAGCGAAGCTTTAAGGACGATAAGAACTAATATAGAATTTACGCCAACTGAACATGAAAGCAAAATAATAGTTGTAACCTCTACCGTTCCAAATGAAGGCAAAACTGTAGTTACCGCCAATCTTGCCACTATTTTGGGTATGGGGGAGAAAAAGTGCATAGTTGTATCGTGCGATCTTAGACGTCCTGAGCTTCATTTGAAGTTTTCTCTTCCAAACAGCGTGGGACTTAGCAATGTTTTGGTAGGAAAGGCTAAACTTGAGGAGGTTATTTGGGAGCATGAGGAGCTTACCAATTTTGATATTATAACTTCAGGCTTTATTCCTCCAAATCCATATGAGCTTTTGGATTCGAAAAAAATGAAAGAAGTTATAGAGACTCTTAGAAAAAATTATGATTATATTGTTTTGGATACGCCTCCTATAGATTTGGTTTCAGATGCTTTACTTCTTATGAGATATGCAGATATAACTCTTTTTGTGTGCAAATCTGAATATTCGGAGAGAAGATTTATAGAAAAAATTAATTACATAGTAAAAAAATATAAAATAAAAAATCCGGGAATCATTTTAAATGCTGTAAAAGAGAAGTATAGAGATAAACTTCCCTATGACGAGAGGTATCTTTTTTATTCCAAATATTAAATAAACTTATTTTGATATAATTTTACAAAAAGATAAAAGCAAGGGATAATATGAATTTTCTAAGAATAGAAGGCGGACATAAATTAAAAGGAAGCGTTGAGATTTCCGGAGCTAAAAATGCGGCTTTGCCTCTTATTGCTCTTTCTATTTTGGCAAAAGGTGAAGTTTCCATATTTAACGTTCCAAATGTAAAAGATATAAAAACTCTGTTAAAACTTTTATCAAATCTTGGAGCTTCTTATCGATTTGAAGACTCTTTTGTAAAAATTGACACATCCTCTATCAATCACACAAAAGCAAATTATGATATTGTAAGGACAATGAGAGCCTCTATTTTGACTTTAGGGCCTCTTTTGGCAAGATTTGGGCACTGCGAAGTGAGTCTTCCTGGAGGTTGCGCAATAGGGCAAAGACCTATAGATTTGCATCTTAAAGCTTTAGAGAGAATGGGAGCTTCTATAGAGATAAAACAGGGATATGTAGTTGCAAAAGCTAAAAAGGGGCTTAAGGGAGGAGTTATAATTTTTGATAAGATTACCGTAACTGGAAGCGAAAATATTATTATGGCGGCTGCTTTGGCAAAGGGGAAAACTAAAATTATCAATGTTGCAAAAGAGCCGGAAGTAGTGCAGCTTTGCGAGGTTTTAAAAAAAAGCGGTATTGAAATAGAAGGTATAGGCTCAGATGAGATAGAGATAAGAGGAAGCGAGGGAGAGCTTTTGGATATAGAGCCTTTTAAAATAATAGCTGATAGAATAGAAGCTGGAACCTATCTTTGCGCTGGAGCTATCACAAATTCTAAAATAACAGTTAAGAATATGATTCCTTCCCACATAAACGCCGTTATTTTAAAATTTCAGGAGATGGGATTTGATTTGGATATAGGGGAGGATTTTGTAACAATTAAAGAGAATCCTAAAATAGAGCCAGTAAGAATCGCAACAAGCGAATATCCAGGGTTTCCTACCGATATGCAGGCTCAATTTATGGCGTTAGCCACTCAGGCAGAAGGTGTCAGCGTAATAGAGGAGAGACTTTTTGAAAACAGATTTATGCATGTAAGCGAGCTTCAGAGGATGGGGGCTAAAATAACTCTAAAGGGGAATATAGCAACGATTGAAGGGGGAGTGAAATTAATGGGAGCCGATGTTATGGCAACAGATCTTAGAGCAAGCAGCGCTTTGGTTTTGGCAGCTTTATCGGCTGTTGGAGTTAGCAATGTGCATAGAATATATCATTTAGATAGAGGATATGAGAATTTAGAGAAGAAATTAACTTCCCTTGGAGCGGTGGTGGAGAGGCTTTCTGAATAGCTACTCTCCAAAGATAATAATATCATAACTGCTTCTTTTTCTAACTAAACTTTTGCCCTTTTCTATGGTGGAGTAATCTTTGTATTTTTTTAACTCCTCTTTTAACTCTTCTATCTCTTTTTCAAGAGCTTCAATATTCTCTTTTAGTTGTAAAATAACATCCACACCTGCTAAATTTACCCCCAAATCTCTTGTAAGTCTTAAAATAAGGCTGATTCTGTCTATATCCCTTTGAGAATAGAGTCTCATTTTTCCTTGTGTTCTTGAGGGTTTTATAAGCCCCTCCCTTTCGTATTGCCTTAGAGTCTGGGGATGAATATTTAAGGCTTTCGCTACTACGCTTATTAAATATACCGGTTCATCGTAACTATGCATCTTCTTCTCCTCTCAATCTTGGTAATTTCTCTTTCATCTCTTTTAAAAGATTGGAGTCAAGTTCTTCTTCTTTTGGAAGAACCACATCTATTTTTAAATACAAATCTCCTTTTGTAGCGCTTTTTCTATCGGGAAATCCATGCCCTTTTATTCTTAGTTTTTGATTGCATTTAACCCCTTTTGGCACTTTCATCGTAACTTCTTTATAAGGGGTTGTAACTTTCACTTTTCCACCGAAAATAGCTGTTTTTAAAGATATTGGAAGAGTTTTTATAAGATCATTTCCCTTTAGTTCATATTCAGGACTTGGCGCTACTTCTACCGTTAAAATTAAATCACCCGTATGGTTTTGATATGTTTTTCCTTTTCCTCTTATTCTAAGTTTATCTCCCGTTTTTATGCCTGCAGGGATTCTAACGTCAAAATTTTGATTGTTATAATTTATAGAATGTGTTCCCCCATGTAGTGCGACATCGAAAGGAATTGTTATTTTGGCTCTTACATCCAAATCTGGCTGACCAAATCCCCCAAATCCGAAATCTTCAAATCCTCCGCTTCTTCTGCTTCCAAAACCGCCAAAGCCTCCGCTGCTAAAGCCGCCAAAACCACCTCCGAAAATATTTCTTAATATCTCGTCCAAATCGGCGGCATTTGCGTGGCTTTGGGTAAAATCATGAAAATTTTGTCCCCCGAAAATATCATCTCCAAATTTATCATATTTAGCTCTCTTTTCCGGATCGCTTAAAATTTCGTATGCGGCATTTATCTCTTTGAATTTCTCTTCAGCTCCCGGTTCTTTGTTAATATCAGGATGATATTTTCTTGCAAGTTTTCTATAAGCTTTTTTTATCTCTTCGGGGGATGCGTCTGGACTGACTCCTAATGTTTCATATAAACTTTTACTCACTCTAATCTCCTAATAATATTTTTTTATCTTAATTATATCATAAAACTTTAGTGTATGTCAATCATAGTTTATTTTTCTGATATATTAAAATTTTTTGATATAATCTTAATTATAGAAAGTTTTTTACATTTGGGGATATGAGATGATAAAAGTTTTGATGATAGAGGATGATATTGAATTGGCTGAAATTTTGACTGAGTATCTTGAACAATTTGATATTGAGGTAACCAATGTAGAAAATCCCTATATAGGTATGTCAAAGCTTAATATAGAAAATTTCGATCTTGTGATTTTGGATTTGACTCTTCCAGAGATTGACGGTTTGGAGGTTTGCAGTGAAATTAGAAAAAAACATGATATTCCAATTATCATCTCTTCCGCAAGACACGATATAAATGATAAGGTTGAAGCTTTGGAAAAGAGAGGGGCGGACGATTATTTGCCAAAGCCTTATAATCCAAGAGAGCTTCAGGCAAGAATCAAAAGCCTTCTTAGAAGAAAAGAGCCAAAAGCTAAAAAAAGCAAAAAAGTTAAAAAAGATCTCTTTTTGGATGAAAAGAGAAGAGAAATCTACTATAAAGGAAAGCCTCTCAAATTAACAAGCGCAGAGTTTGGAATTTTGGCTTATTTGATGAAAAAAGAGGGGGGAGTTGTTTCAAGAGAAGAGCTGATTTATAATGTGGAAGCTATAAGCGAAGAGAGCACAAATAAGAGTATAGACGTTATTATAGGCAGAATCAGAAACAAGCTTGGAGAGACTTCCAAAAATCCAAAATTCATAAAAGCCGTCAGAGGGATAGGGTATAAATTTATTCAATGAATAAATATTCCATTACTTATAAAATAACCTTTATCTTCCTTTTAGCTCTAATAGGAATTGTAGTTGCTTTTTTTTATTTGATGAGATTTGATCAAGAGCGCTACACAGATGAGCTTAACAACAAATATACGATTGTTTCCAAAATTTCTCTTACCTATCTGTATAATCACGATTTGGATGAAGAGCTTGAAAAGAGGCTTAAAGAGTATGGAATGAAAGTTATAAAGGATAATTCTAAAAAAATAGATATTTTAAATAATTCGGAAAGAATTCAGACAATCTCCTCTCCAATAGGAAGTAGCACAATTTTATATTTTAAAAGAGAGTATTATCTTTTGATAGAGAGTTTAAGAGAGAAGCTTATTTTAAAAGATATGCTTTTTCAGCCTTACAGATATAGAATTATAGAGCTAATTTTTACTGCAATTGTTATTATTTTGCTAATAACTTATATTTTTACGATAAGAAGAGTTATTCCTTTGATTCGTTTAAAAAGAGAGATAGATAAATTTGCAAAGGGAGATTTGAATATAGACTGCAAAACTGACGGAACCGATGAGATTTCTCAAGTCTCAAACGCTTTTCATAATGCCGTAGAGCAGATAAAAAAGCTTAATAATTCAAGGGTTCTTTTCTTAAGAAACGTTATGCACGAATTTAAAACTCCGATTACAAAAGGTGTAATAAGCACCGAAATGCTTCCTGAATCCAAACAGAAAGATAGGCTTGAGAGAGTTTTTCAAAGACTTGAGAGCCTTCTTAACGAATTTATAGCCATAGAGCAGTTAACTTCCGGTTTTGGAACGCAAGAGAAAAGGGAGTATAGAGTTGTAGATATTTTGGATGAGGCTTTGGATTTGATGCTTTTGGATAAAGATTCCAAAAAGATAGAGATGGATATAAAAGAGGATATATCCATAGAGGCCGATTTTAAGCTTTTTGCCATAGCTATTAAAAATATGATAGATAATGCTTTGAAATATTCTACCGATAAAAAGGTTATCATAAGAGTTCAAAAGGATAAAATAGAGTTTTTAAATAAAGGCGAGCCTTTAGAACACGATATTTCCTATTATATAGAGCCGTTTGTAAAGGGAGCTTCAAGCTCTCAAAGCTTTGGTTTGGGGCTTTATATCGTAGTTAGTATTTTAGAGGCTCATAATATGAAATTAAATTACCGATATGAAGATGGATACAATATATTTTCATTTGAAAGAAAGGGCGGTTAATGAAGATAGCTTTGATTCAGCACGAATATAAAAAAAGCAAAGAGGAGACTGTAAAAAAGAGCGTTTCCATGATAGAGGAGGCATCAAAAGAGGCCGATTTGGTGGTTTTGCAAGAGCTTCATCAAGGAGAGTATTTTTGCATAACGGAAGATACGAAAAATTTCGATTTGGCCGAAAATTTTAAAGAAGATGTGCTTTTTTGGGGAGAGATAGCCAAAAAATACGGCGTAGTGCTGGTAACCTCTCTTTTTGAAAAGAGAGCTCCTGGAATATATCACAATACAGCGGTAGTTTTTGACAAAGACGGAAGGGTTGCCGGAAAATATAGAAAAATGCATATTCCAGACGATCCGGGATTTTATGAAAAATTCTATTTTACTCCCGGAGATTTGGGATTTTCTCCGATAAATACAAGTATTGGCAAGATTGGAGTGCTTGTCTGCTGGGATCAATGGTATCCGGAGGCTGCAAGAATTATGGCGCTAAAGGGAGCCGAGATTATTGTCTATCCCACTGCTATAGGATGGTTTGACGAAGATAGCGAGGATGAGAAACAAAGACAGTATGAAGCGTGGTTAAACGTTCAAAGAGGCCATGCGATAGCAAACGGAGTTTACGTGGCCGCAGTCAATAGAGTCGGATTTGAAAAAGATGAAAGCGGCGCAATAGATGGAATAAGATTTTGGGGCTCATCTTTTATAGCCGGCCCTCAGGGTGAAATTATAAAAAAAGCTTCTTGTGATAAAGAGGAGATTTTAATAGCCAAAATAGATAAAAAGAGAGTAGAGGAAGTTAGAAAAATCTGGCCGTTTTTTAGAGATAGAAGGATTGAGTTTTTCCAAGATTTGCAGAAGAGATATTGCGATTAAAGCTGTGAATCCCCTTTTATGGGGGATGGGGCTGATACCTCTTTAAAGTTTATTTTAATATATCTTTTATATCAATATCTAAAACTTTGCAAACTTTATTAAATACATTTTTTGCAAAAGTATAAAACTCTTTAGCATCGTCAATAGTTGGTTTTCCATTAGGTAAAAGTCCCATATCACCGGGATATCTTGATTCTATATAAAGCCCGTCAAGCATACTCATAATATCTTCATCTAAATCATTCAAAGTAAATGAAACAATTTCATATAATTTAAGTAATTTATGTATTTTGGGGATATCCATCTCGTATTCTTCAATAATAGCCTTCATGGCTTTTTCTACACTTTGTTCCGCATGAAATGCCACAATATGTGTTAAATGAGGGTTATCTATGATCTCTTCTATTGTAAGTAAATCATCTCTTGAAGCCTTTAGCCACTCCTTTGTAAAAGCTCTCATAATATAACTATTCCTTCATTTAATATTTTTCGACTAAACATACTATCCATTTCTATAAATTTTTTATGCATGGCTTTTGTATGTATTATTAAATCTATTGGGTATTTTTTCATTAAATCTCTTATAGCTTTTGATATTTTGTGTTGGATTTCACTTTTTTGTTTCCATGTTTGAGGCATAAACTCATCATTAGTAACAATATATAAATCAATATCACTATCTTTGCTTGGATTTCCGTACGCATAAGAGCCAAAAAGTATTATTTTGTAAGGATTTAAAGGTTTTAATTTTTTAATAATATCAAGTTTTATTTTTTCTATATTTATCATATTTTTCACGGCTCCTTTTATTTTTTTCTAAAATTTCATTTACTCTATTATAACAAAAACAAAATACATTCTATTTTTCGTCTATAAATTTCGATATCAGCTCTTTTGGGGTTTTATCAAAGTATAAATTTAATATTTTCAAATCTTCTTGCGATACTTCTTTGGGATTTTTTAGCGGTTCATTTGTTAAGTTGAAAGATTCTGGCCAAAATTTCAAAGAGGGGGCAAGTGAATAGATTTTTTTATTAAAATATTTTGCACTTAGAGCAAGCGGAAGCGTTCCGGCTTTGTGAATTAGATAATCTCTGCCGACTCCATCAGCTCCTATGAGTATCAAATCGCACTTTTTAACTAAAGATGAAGCGAGCGCGTCTATTATCAAAACGGTTTCTATATTATTTTCTTTTAGTTTTTTTGCAAGCATTACGCCTTCATTTTTTGGACGGGATTCTGTGCAGATAACTTTAACTCTCTTTTTCTCTTCTTTTGCTTTTAAAATAGCTTTTAAAACTAAGGAGCTGTAAGAGTGGGTTAAAATTGTGAAGCTGTCTTTTATAATTTTGGCTGCTTTTAGAGCCGTTTTTTCGTTTGCTTCTATAAAATATTTTTCAAATTCATCGCAGAATTTAGGAAGTTTTTCCTTTGGATTTTTTTGCAAAAATTCTTTAGCCCTGATAGAGAGATTATAAACAGTTGCCATCATTGTATGAGAGTTTTTTAAAATATCCAAAGCTTTTTGCAAATCTTTTAAAGAAGCATTAACTGCCATCTCTTTTAGAAGAGAAATGGAGCTAAGAGTAATAAATGTTGCGGAGTTTATGTTATCGTTTGTAATCTCTTGCAGCTTATTTTGCCAATTCATAAAAAATCCTATAAAAAAGCGGGAATGCCCCGCTTTTTTTAGATTACTCTTTTGCCGTTTACCAAGACTATGACATTATCGCCTTCGGCATCAAAGGTTACGCTGTCGCCATCTTGAACTTTATCTGAGAGGATAAGCTCGGCTAAATTATCC
>Ga0256832_1000294_pt1 | contig 31482 bp, 34 predicted proteins | sample 134614metaG_FD_190534 | JGI IMG/M metagenome (GOLD analysis project Ga0256832, IMG submission 190534) | Hydrothermal vent microbial communities from Lau Basin, Pacific Ocean - 134-614 | ecosystem: Environmental > Aquatic > Marine > Hydrothermal vents | place: Pacific Ocean: Lau Basin | collected...
CTTCCGTGCCCACCGTCACACGCAGACAGTCCTGCAGGGCGGGGTGGGCATGGGACAGGTTCTTGATCAGGATCCCCTGGGCCTTGAGGCCGTCGAAGATGGCGTCGGCGCGGCCGGACGGGACGCGGAACAGGATGAAGTTGGCTTCGGAGGGATAGACCGTCAACTCCGGAAATTCCCGGAGGCCGTTGTAGAGGATATGGCGATCGGCGCGGATCTGGCGGGTCTGGGCGTCGAGCACCTCGTGCCGTTCCATGGCCAGACGGGCCGTCTCCTGGGTGAGGACGTTGATGTTGTAGGGCAGGCGCAGCTTGTCGAGTTCCGCGATCCATTCCGGTACGCCGGCCAGCATGCCGAGGCGCAGACCGGCCAGGCCCATCTTGGAGACGGTGCGCATGACCAGCAGGTTGTCGTGTGCCGGCAGTTCCGGCATCCAGGTGTGATCGGTGAAGGCGTGATAGGCCTCGTCGAGGATCACCAGCCCCGGGGCCCGTTCGATGATGGCCTGCACGGCCTCGCGGTCGAAGACATTGCCGGTGGGGTTGTTGGGACAGGCCAGGAAGATCAGGGCCGGCTGGTGTGCGTCGATGGCGGCCAGGACCGCTTCGGCATCCAGCGAGAAATCCTCGCGCAGGGGCACGCCCACGTACCCGAGACCGGTGAAGGTGGCGATCATGCGATACATGACGAAACCGGGCTCGACCGTGAGCACGCATCGCCCCTCCCCCGCCACGGCCAGCATCAGGATCTGGATGAGCTCGTCCGAGCCGTTGCCGAGGAGGACCTCGGCATCCGCCGGTACGCCCATCGCCTGGCGCAGTACCGGCAGCAGATGGCGGGCAGCCGGATCGGGATAGCGGTTCAGGGGCACGCTGCGCAGGCGCAACAGCCATTCCTCCACCATCTCCGGCGGCCAGCCGTAGGGATTCTCCATGGCATCGAGCTTGACCAGGCCTTCGGCCTCGGGAACGTGGTAGGCATCGATGGCGCGGATCGCGGGGCGAATCCAGTGCGCGACGCGGTCGCGCAGGGACGAGGGACGAGGGACGAGGGACGAGGTTTTATCCGTCATTGAAATATTGTCGGGTTGAAGTCCGACCTACCTCTTCTTGATCCGGTACTCGGCCGAGCGGGCGTGGGCGGTGAGGCTTTCGCCGCGGGCCAGGATCGAGGCGATGCGGCCGAGTTTCGAGGCCCCTTCCGGGGAGCACATGATCAGGCTGGAGCGTTTCTGGAAATCGTACACACCCAGCGGCGAGCTGAAGCGGGCCGTGCGCGAGGTGGGCAGCACGTGGTTGGGGCCAGCGCAGTAGTCGCCGATGGCCTCGGCGGTGTAACGGCCCATGAAGATCGCCCCGGCATGGCGGATCCGTTTCGCCATGGCCTGGGGATCGGCCACCGACAGCTCCAGGTGTTCGGGGGCGATGTGGTTGGCCACGTCCACGGCTTCGTCCAGATCCCGGACCTGGATCAGCGCGCCGCGGGCACGCAGGGAGGTTTCGATGATTGTGCGGCGTTCCATCTCCGGCAGCAGTTTGTCGATGCTGGACTGCACGGCATCGAGGAACGCGGCGTCGGGCGAGACCAGGATGGCCTGTGCGTCCTCGTCGTGCTCGGCCTGGGAGAACAGATCCATGGCCACCCAGTCCGGATCGGTCTGGCCGTCGCAGACCACGAGGATCTCGGACGGGCCGGCAATCATGTCGATGCCCACCTGGCCGAACACCAGGGCCTTGGCCGTGGCCACATAGATGTTGCCGGGGCCGGTGATCTTGTCCACCTGGGGAATGGTCTCGGTGCCGTAGGCCAGTGCCGCCACGGCCTGGGCACCGCCGATGGTGTAGACCCGGGTGACGCCGGCGATGCGGGCCGCGGCCAGCACCATCTCGTTCAGCTCGCCATCGGGCGTGGGCACCACCATGATGATGTCCTCGACGCCGGCCACCTTGGCCGGCACGGCGTTCATCAGTACCGACGAGGGATAGGTGGCCTTGCCGCCCGGCACGTAGAGACCGGCGCGATCCAGCGGCGTGACCTGCTGGCCGAGCAGGGTGCCGTCCGGCTCGGTATAGCGCCAGGATTCCATCTTCTGGTGCTGGTGATAGGCCTCGAGCCTTTCGGTAGCCGCCTCCAGCGCTTCGCGTTGCTCGGCCGGAATCGCCTGCAGGGCCGCCTCGAGCTTGTCCTCGGGCAGGGTGAGATCGGCCATGGACTTCGCCTGCAACCGGTCGAAGCGGTTGGTGTATTCAATCACCGCCGCATCCCCCCGCCGGCGCACGTCGTCGAGGATGTCGCGTACGGTTCGGAGCACCTGCTCGTCGGAGACGCTCTCCCAGGCCAGCAGGGCGTCGAGCCGGGACCAGAAATCGGCGTCGGAGGTGGTCAGTCGGGTAACGTTCATGCGGCCTCCTCGCGGGCCGCCACGGCCTCGGCAATGCGATCCGTGAAGGCCTTGACCTGATCGGTCTTCATCTTCATGGCAGCCTTGTTGATGATCAGCCGTGAGCTGATGTCGGCCATGTGTTCCAGGGGTTCGAGGCCGTTGGCCTTGAGGGTGTTGCCGGTATCGACCAGATCGACGATGCGATCGGCCAGCCCCACCAGGGGCGCCAGTTCCATGGAGCCATAGAGCTTGATGATCTCCACCTGCTGACCCTGCTCGGCGAAATAGCGCCGCGCACAGTTGACGTACTTGGTGGCGATGCGCAACCGGCCCGCGACCGGCGGCGCCCCCACCGGCCCGGCCACCATCATGCGACAGCGGGCGATGCCGAGATCCAGGGGTTCGTACAGTCCCTCGCCGCCGTGTTCCATCAACACGTCCTTGCCGGCCACGCCGATGTCGGCGGCGCCGTACTGAACGTAGGTCGGCACGTCGGTGGCGCGGATGATCACCAGCTTCACATCGTCACGGTTGGTATCGAGAATCAGCTTGCGGCTGGTTTCCGGATCATCCACCGGCTCGATGCCGGCATGGTGTAGCAGCGGCAGCGTTTCCTTGAAGATGCGCCCCTTGGAGAGGGCGATGGTGAGTGTGTCCTGCATGATGGCGTTCCGGTGTCTGGCGCGTTGTCGGTGTGTGTATATCGTGATCGGGTCGGTTGTGCAATTCGGGAGCGGGTGCGCAAACAGACCGTTCTGGTGCGTTGCTGCGCGAACGCACCCTACATTGGCGTCGCGGCGAGGGCGCCGCGCCTGCAATTCGAAGCCAAAAGCGCGAACAATCCAAAGGCCGTTTCGGAGTCTGGCACCAATGCTTTTCCTCGTCCCTCGTCCCTCGTCCCTCGCCACTGATTAGCCGGGTATTCGCCGTATCTGCGCCCCCAGTTGCTGCAGCTTCTCCTCGATGCATTCATAGCCGCGATCGATATGATAAATCCGTTCCACCACGGTCTGGCCACGAGCCACCAGGCCGGCCAAAACCAGGCTGGCGGAGGCGCGCAGATCGGTGGCCATCACCGGTGCGCCGGTAAGGTATTCGACGCCCTTGCAGAAGGCCGTGTTGCCCTTGAGGGTGATGTCGGCGCCCATGCGCTGCAGTTCGAGGATGTGCATGAAGCGGTTCTCGAATACGGTCTCGGTAATGACCCCCTGCCCTTCGGCGATGGCATCGAGAACCGAGAACTGGGCCTGCATGTCCGTGGGGAAGGCCGGATAGGGCGCCGTGCTCACGTCCACGGCCTTCGGTCGCCGGCCCTGCATGTCCAGCTCGATCCAGTCGGCATCGGCATTGATGTGCGCGCCGGCTTCCTCCAGTTTGACCAGCACGGCGTCGAGCAGCCCCGGATTGGTGTCCTTGAGCCGCACCTTGCCGCCGGTGACGGCCGCGGCCACCAGATAGGTGCCGGTCTCGATGCGATCGGGCAGCACGTTGTAGCTGCAGCCGTGGAGGCGCTCGACGCCCTCGATGACCAGGGTATCGGTGCCCGCGCCTTCGATTCTTGCGCCCATGGCGATCAGGAAGTTGGCCAGATCGGTCACTTCCGGCTCCTTGGCGGCGTTCTCGATGATGGTGGTGCCCTCGGCGAGGGTGGCCGCCATCATCAGGTTCTCGGTGCCGGTGACGGTGACCACGTCGAGCACGATCTTGGTGCCCTTGAGGCGGTCGGCGCGGGCCTTGATGTAGCCGTTCTCGACCGAGATGTCGGCACCCATGGCCTGCAGACCGTGGATGTGCAGGTTGACCGGACGCGAGCCGATGGCGCAACCGCCGGGCAGCGACACTTCGGCCTGACCGAAACGGGCCAGCAGCGGACCGAGCACCAGGATCGAGGCGCGCATGGTCTTGACCAGTTCGTAGGGCGCCACGAAGTGTTCGATGGTGGACGGATCCACCTCGATGCTCATGCGCTCGTTGATGGTCAGCGACACCCCCATGCGCCCGAGCAGCTCCATGGTGGTGGTGATGTCGTTGAGGTGCGGGATGTTGCCGATGCTCACCGGTTCGTCGGCCAGCAGGGTGGCAACGATGATGGGCAGGGCCGCATTCTTGGCGCCGGAGATCCGGATCTCTCCGTGCAGGGGCGTCCCGCCGGTAATCAGGAGCTTGTCCATGGCGCTGGCAGCGTCTCGTTACGGTTTGCCGGCAGGCCGGCTCAGGAGGAAATCTGCAGCTTGCGCGCCTGGTCCCATTCGGCCGGGGTGTAGGCCTTGATGGTCAGCGCGTGCAGTTCGCCGCTGGTGATCAGGTCGTTGACCGTGCCATAGACCAGCTGCTGCTTCTTGACGGGCGTGAGCCCCTCGAACACCTCGCCCACGGCGATGACCTCGAAATGACTGCCGTCGCCGGTGACGGTGATCTCGCAATCGGGCAGGCCGGCGGCGATGCGTTGCTGGACGTCTTCGGGGCTCATGGCGTGATATCCGCGTGGCTGTGGAACGGGGCGCTATTGTAGCCCGAGCCGGGCGGTTTGTCGTGCCGTCGCCGGCTCAGTCGAGGGGCAGGATGGGCAGCAGATCGCTGATGCGGGCGATTTCCCGCATCTGGGCCGGCAATTCGGCCAGGCGCAGACGGACGTTTCGGCTTCGGGCCACGCGCAGCCATTCGATCAACAGGGCCAGGCCGGCGCTGTCGCTGCGCGTGACGCCGGACAAATCGAGTCTCACGGTCGCCTGCGCCGGCCATTGCGCCGGCAGGGCGCGGCGTTCGAGCGCGGGCACCGTGGCCAGGGTCAGCTCGCCGCGGATCAGGTATTGATCGTCGGCCTGGCGTTCGACATCGACCCTGCTCATCCGCCGCCTCCGCCGCTTTGGCGCGCCGCCTTGGCCTCGAGGCGGGCGATGAGGGCATCGAGCCCCCTGTCGCGGATTTCGGCCGCAAAGGCCGTGCGATAGTTGGCCACCAGACTCACACCGTCCACCGTGACGTCGTACACCTTCCATTGGCCGTTGCGGCGATGCAGCCGGTAGTTGATGGCCGTGGGCGTGCGGCCCGGATTTAGGATCTCGGTGCGCACGGTCACATCACCGCTGGCGGGATCCCCGCGCAACGGGAGATAGCGGATCTTCTGATCCGTGTATTCGAGCAGGGCGGTGCCGTAGGTGCGTACCAGAATGGTCCGGAAGGCCCGTACGAACCGCAGCTTCTGCTCCCGGGTGGCACGGCGCCAGTACTTGCCCAGCACCCAGGCGGAGATGCGCACGAAATCGAAGTGCGGCAGCACATCCTGTTCGATGAGGTCGAAGATCCGCTCCGGATCCTGCTCCAGTTCCGGCCGCTGTGCCCGCAGCTTGGCCAGCACCGAGTCGGTCACCGCCATCACCAGTTGCCGGGGATCGTCCGGCGTTTCGGCCAGCGTCAGGTTGACGATCAGCGCCAGCCATACGCCGACGAGGATGGCACGGAGTCTCATTGACGCTTGTCCTCGAGGAATTTGGCGATGAACTGGCTGAGCAGTTTTTCGAGCACCATCGAATCCTGGGTCAGGCGGATCTGGTCGCCGGGCCTGAGGCTTTCCTCCTCCCCGCCTGGCTCGAGGCCGATGTACTTCTCGCCCAGCAGGCCCGCGGTGTAGATGCTGGCCGAGGTGTCCCGCGGCAGGCGATTGTGACGCTGCGCGATCTCCAGGGTGACCACGGCCTGCAGCGCCTCGTCGTCGAACTCGATGGCCTTGACCCGGCCGATGCGCACGCCGGCCATGGTGACGGGGGAACGCACCTTCAGGCCGCTGACGTCCTCGAAGCGGGCCGTGACCTCGTAGCTCGGTCCGGTGCGATAGGCGGCGAGGTTGCTGACCTTCATGGCCAGCATGAACAGGGCGGCCATGCCCAGGGCCACGAAGATGCCCACGCCGATTTCCACGGTTCGCGATGTCATGGCTTCAGTCTCCGAACATGAGTGCGGTAAGGATGAAATCCAGCCCCAGTACCGCCAGGGCCGAGTGCACCACCGTGCGGGTGGTGGCGCGGCTGACGCCCTCCGAGGTGGGCACGGCGTCGTAGCCCTCGAAGATGGCAATCCAGGTCACCACGGCACCGAAGACGATGCTCTTGACGACGCCGTTCCAGATGTCGTCGTAGAGATCCACCTTGGCCTGCATCTGGGACCAGTAGGCCCCGTCGTCCACGCCCAGCAGGCCCACGCCAACGAACCAGCCACCGAGCACGCCCACGGCGCTGAAGATGGCCGCCAGCAACGGCATGGCCAGGAAGCCGGCCAGGAAACGGGGCGACAGCACCCGGCGGACGGGATCCACGGCCATCATCTCCATGGCCGAGAGCTGCTCGGTGGCCTTCATCAGGCCAATCTCGGCAGTCAGGGCCGAACCGGCGCGCCCGGCGAACAGCAGCGCAGTGACCACCGGACCCAGCTCGCGCACCAGCGACAGGGCCACCACCACGCCCAGCGACTCGGCGGCACCGAAGTCCACCAGGGTGTTGTAACCCTGCAGCCCCAGCACCATGCCCACGAACAGACCCGATACCAGGATGATCAGCAGCGACAACACACCCACCGAATGCAACTGGCGGATCACCAGCGAGAAACGCAGCGCCAGGGGCGGCACCCCGGCGAGGACGGCCAGCAGCAGCAGATGCGCCCGCCCCAGGCGCTGGAAGAAATCCAGGCCGGTGCGGCCGAGCATGCGCAGGGTGTTTACCATCAGGCGGCCTCCGTGCCGGCCAGCAGATCCTCGGCATAGTCGGGCGCCGGATAGTGGAAGGGCACCGGCCCGTCGGGTTCGCCATGCAGGAACTGGCGGGCCCAGGCCGAATCGGAGGCCTCCAGTTCCGCCGAGGTGCCCTCGGCCACCACCCTGCCGCCGGAGAGCAGATAGATGTAGTCGGCGATGGCCCGGGTTTCCTCGATGTCGTGGGAGACGATGATGCTGGTCAGCCCCAGGGCGTCGTTGAGGGTGCGTATGAGGCGCACCAGCACGCCCATGGAGATGGGATCCTGACCGGTGAAGGGCTCGTCGTACATCACCATCATGGGATCGAGGGCGATGGCGCGGGCCAGGGCCACCCGGCGGGCCATGCCCCCCGAGAGTTCACTGGGCATCAGATGCCGGGCCCCGCGCAGGCCCACGGCCTCCAGCTTCATCAGCACCAGGATCCGGATCAGTTCCTCGGACAGTTCGGTGTGCTCGCGCAGGGGAAAGGCGATGTTGTCGTACACGTCCATGTCGGTGAGCAGGGCTCCGTTCTGGAACAGCATGCCCATGCGCTTGCGCAGGGTATACAGCGCCGTGCCCCGCAGGCGATGGACCGGCTCGCCATCCACTTCGATGCTGCCCCGATCCGGCCGCAACTGCCCGCCGATGAGGCGCAGCAGGGTGGTCTTGCCGGTGCCGCTCGGCCCCATGATCGCGGTGACGCTGCCACGGCGGATGTCGATGTCCACGCCATCGAAGATCGGCCGGTCGCCCCGGGCGAAATGCAGATCGCGGATGCGGACCAGAGGGGTGTCGTTCATGGTGCGGATACCGTATCCAGGGTGGCGGCATTGTGGACCAGCCATCGCGGAATGACAACGACCCGGATCGCAGCCCGGCGCAAAGCCGGTTGCGTCACAACAGCTCGCTCAGGGTCTGCGCCTGTCGCAGAACGGTGATGTCCGGTGGCGTCCCCTCGAAAACCAGGGCCACGATGCGGCGGCCGTCCTGCACGGCCAGTCCGGCTTCGAGCCAGCGACGCATATCCCGGGGACCGGCGCCCGAGGAGGCCACGCGAATGAGCGCCAGTTCGCCATGGGCCAGTCCCCCGGCATCGCCCTCGCCATGCCAGCACCAGCCCACACCGCGCGCGGCCAGACGTTCGGCCAGCGACGGATCCGGCTCCCCGGTGCCGAAATCGACCACGACGGGAAGTGCCGGGCCCAGCGCATCGAGCCGGTCTTCCAGCGAAGCCGTATCCCCCGCCGGCAGAATCCATCCGGCCAGCGCCTCACCCAGCTCGCCGGCGCCGGTCGCGAGGACGCCTTCGTCGTCCAGCTCGACCAGCAGGCGCAGGCCGGTGTCGCCCGCTTCCCGCCACCCGGCCAGGGTGGCGGCATCGGCCAGATCGGTCGCGGCGATCAGCACGACCGGAAACTCGTTGGCGTAGTACACGGGTTGCCATTCCGCGGGCAGGTCGTCCGGATAGAAATCGCCCTGCCAGGCCGGATGACGCCAGCCGGCGGCACCGATCAGCACGGGGTAGTCGCGGTTCATTTGCGTACGGTTTCTCCTGCAGGCATTCAAGGTTGTGGAATAATAGCCGACTTCCTGCACAGCCGGGTGGCCGGCCTGTGCCAGTGAACCATTCGATGGTCTGCCGATCCCTGTCGGCGGGCCCGGCTGAACGAGGTCACAACCATGGGCGATGTCGTCCCCTTTCGCAAACCCACTGCCAGCGAAAGGCACAAGGGCAAGACCCTGTGTCGCAGCGGTTTCCATCGCTGGGAAGTGGTCAAGGGCAATCCGTTCGACGTGAAGACCGGCAAGCTCGTCACCCGCTACCGCTGCGCCCGATGCGGTGCGACCCGAGTGGAAACCCGCTAGACACATCCGGATCTGCCGATGTCCATTGCCCGCCTGCTCAACACACTCAGCCTGCTGGCCGTCCTGGGTCTTGGCGGTTGCGCCAGCGTGCCGGGGCCGCCGGACGAACGGGATCCCTTCGAATCCTTCAACCGGGCCGTGTATGCCTTCAACGATGCCGCCGATCGGGAAGTGTTCAGGCCCATCGCCACCGACTACCGCGATCACGTACCCCGTCCGGTGCGCACCGGCATCTCCAACTTCTTCGGCAACCTGCAGGACGTGATCGTGCTGGTCAACGATCTGCTGCAGCTCAAGATCGAGCAGGGCATGTCCGACTTCGGCCGCATCGTCTACAACACCACGTTCGGACTGCTGGGCATCATCGACGTGGCCACGCCCATGGGGCTGCCCAAGCACGACGAGGACTTCGGCCAGACCCTCGGCTACTGGGGCGTGCCTGCGGGCCCCTATCTGGTGCTGCCCTTCCTCGGCCCCAGCAGCGCCCGGGATACGGTGGGGCTGGTGGGTGACATCTATGTCCATCCGATGTTTCAGGGCCTGATCACCGACGAGGCCGTGTCCTGGGGCGCCGTGGGCCTGCGCTACATCGATCTGCGCGCCCAGTTGCTGGGCGCCACCCGCGTGGTGGACGAAGCCGCGCTCGATCCGTACGCCTTCGTGCGCGACGCCTATCTGCAACGGCGGCGCAATCTGGTCTATGATGGCAACCCGCCGCCGGATCCGCGGTACGACTTCATCCCGGACGACAGCACCGATGCCGATCTCGAGCTGGAACTGCAACTGGAACTCGACAAGCCAAAACCGTCCTCGCCCTGACCGCCACCGGTGCCCCGCCCATGTCTGAACTCCTGTTGCCCGTGGCCGCCGTCGTCGGCGGCTTCGCCATCCTCGTCTGGGGGGCCGATCGCTTCGTCATCGGCGCCGCGGCCACGGCGCGCAATCTCGGCGTCTCGCCGCTGATCATCGGCCTGACCATCGTCGGCATCGGCACCTCGGCCCCCGAGATCCTGGTCTCGGCCATGGCGGCCTGGCAGGGCAATCCGGCCCTGGGCGTGGGCAACGCCCTGGGATCCAACATTACCAACATCGGTCTGGTGCTCGGCGCCACGGCCCTCATCACCCCGCTGGCGGTGCGCTCCGAAACCCTGCGGCGGGAATACCCATTGATGTTCGCCATCATGCTGTTCAGCCTGGTACTGCTGATGGACGGGGAGATGAGCCGCCTGGACGGGGCCCTGCTGATCTGCGGCCTGGTGGCCATGGTGATCTGGATGGTGCGCCTGGGACTGCGCCGGGATCACGATCCGATGGAGGACGAATACGCGCAGGAAATCCCTCGCCTGGCCACCGGCCCCGCCCTGGCCTGGCTGTTGCTCGGGCTGGTGCTACTGCTGGGCAGTTCCCGCATGCTGGTGTGGGGCGCGGTGGACATCGCCCACGCCTTCGGCATCAGCGATCTGGTCATCGGCCTGACCATCGTCGCGGTCGGCACCAGCCTGCCGGAACTGGCGGCCTCGGTCATGAGCGCCCTGCGCGGCGAGCCCGACATTGCCATCGGCAACGTGATCGGGTCCAATATGTTCAACCTGCTGGCCGTGCTCGGTCTGCCCGGGCTGATCCACCCCACGGTGCTCTCGCCGGCGGTGCTGGACCGGGACTACGTGTTCATGATCGGACTGAGCATCGCCCTGTTCGCCATGGCCTACGGTTTCCGGGGCCCTGGCCGTGTCACCCGGATCGAAGGCGCATTGCTGCTGGGCGGCTATGCAACCTATCTTTATGTGCTCTATCTCGACGTGACCTCGGTCCAGTCCGTCTGAAACCAACTGCGAAGGAATCTCCCCATGTCGACCATCGAACTCAAGGCATCCAACATCAAGTGCGGCGGCTGCGCCAGCGCCATCCAGGAAGGGCTGGGCAGCCTGCCCGGCGTGACCGGCGTGGAAGTGGACATCGAAACGGGCACCGTCCGGATCGAAGGCGAGAATCCCGATCGCGCGGCCATCACCGCAAAACTTGACGAACTGGGCTATCCGGTCGCGGCCTGAGGCCGCACTGCCGATGGACGAGAACCGACTCCGCGAACTGGCCCGGGCGGTCATCGAGACCGAGGCCCGGGCCGTGACCGCGCTCGGGGAGCGCATCGGCCCGGAATTCGTTTGCGCCTGCCGGCACATGCTCGACTGCGAGGGGCGCATCGTGGTCATCGGCATGGGCAAGTCGGGCCACATCGGCGGCAAGATCGCCGCCACTCTCGCCAGCACCGGCACACCGGCTTTCTTCGTTCATCCCGGGGAGGCCAGTCACGGCGATCTGGGCATGATCACCGAGCGGGACGTGGTGCTGGCCCTGTCCAACTCCGGCGAGACCGACGAGATCCTCACCATCCTGCCGCTCATCAAGCGCCTGGGCGTGCCGCTCATTGCCCTGACCGGCAATCCCGATTCGCGGCTGGCCCGCGAGGCCGACGTGCATCTGGACGTGAGCGTGGAGAAGGAAGCCTGCCCCCTGGGCCTGGCGCCAACGGCCAGCACCACCGCCACCCTGGTGATGGGTGATGCCCTGGCCGTCTCCCTGCTCGAGACCCGCGGCTTCACCGCCGACGACTTCGCCCGCTCCCATCCCGGCGGCCGTCTCGGCAAGCGTCTGCTGCTGCACGTGGCCGACGTGATGCATACCGGCGAGGCCATCCCCCGGGTCCATCCGGAAGACACCCTCGATGCCGTGCTGGTTGAGATGACCCGCAAGGGCCTGGGCCTGGCCATCGTCGGTGACGCCGACGATCGGGTGCTCGGCGTGTTCACCGACGGCGATCTGCGCCGGGTGCTCGATCACGGGCAGGTGGACGTGCATCGCCTGACCATTGGCGAGGTGATGACGTCTCCCTGCCGCACCATCACGGCCGAACGGCTGGCCGCCGAAGCCCTGCAGCTGATGGACGAGAAACGCATCAACGCCCTGCCGGTGGTGGACGCGTCGGGCCGGCTGATCGGCGCGCTCAACATGCACGATCTGCTGCGTGCCGGCGTCGCCTGAGCGCCACGGTTCAGTTCCGGCCCCGGCGGCCGACAAAGACGAGAGAACGATGAAGGACATCCTGGAAAAAGCGGCCCAGATCCGCCTGGTCGTCTTCGACGTGGACGGTGTGCTCACCGACGGCAGCCTGTTCATCGGTGACGACGGTCAGGAATACAAGGCCTTTCATTCCCGCGACGGGCTGGGCATGAAGATGCTGCACCGCTCGGGCGTGGAGATCGGCATCATTACCGCGCGCAGTTCCGAGGTAGTCAGGCACCGCATGGCCAGCCTCGACATCGAACACGTCTACCAGGGCCGTCTGGAAAAACGGCCCGCGTTCGAGGATCTGGTCGCCAAGCTCGGCCTGGCCCCGGAACAGACGGCCTATGTGGGCGACGACGTGGTGGATCTGCCGGTGCTGCGCCGTGCCGGCCTGGCCATCGCCGTGGCCGATGCCCATCCCCTGGTCAAGCAGCACGCCCACTGGCAGACCCCCCATCCCGGCGGCCGCGGCGCGGCCCGCGACGTGTGTGAACTGATCATGGAAGCGCAGGGCACGCTCGAGGCACAACTGCGACGATTCCTGTCATGAACCGTCTCAATCTCCTGCTGATCCTCATCGCCACCCTGCTGGTGGCCGCCTATGCCAGCTGGCTGCTCGACACCTTCCGGCAGGAGACCCGCCAGGCCCGCCAGGAACAGCCGGACGTCCCCGACTATACCCTCGACGAATTCACGCTGGCCCGTTTCGACACCCGGGGCCACCTGCAACAGCGACTGACGGCCAGCCACGGCCGTCACTATCCCGCCGGTGGACGCATCGAACTCGGCCGGCTGCGGCTGGAAGTCACCGAGGAAACGCCGCCCTGGACGCTCGAGGCCGACAGCGGTCTCATCACCGAAGGCGGTGATCGCATCCGGCTCATGGGCGCCGTGATCGCCCGTCGACCCGCCACCGGGACCCAACCGGCCCTGCAATTGCAAACCCGCGACTTGCTGGTGCTGACAGCCCTGTCCCGTGCCGAAACCGACGCACGGGCCGAACTGCAGGCTGGCCCCCATCGCCTGCGCGGCACCGGACTGAATCTCGACTGGCGTCAACGCCGCCTGCGCCTGCTGTCTGATGTGGAGAGCCGATATGTTCTGGCGCCATAGCCTGTTTCTGCTCGCCGGGCTGATCGTCAGCCTGTCCGGGCAGGCACTGGAGTCGGATCGCCGGCAACCGGTCGACATCCGCGCCAACGAAGTGATGATCGACGAACAGCAGGGCTTCAGCGAATACACCGGCAACGTGGTCCTGACCCAGGGCAGCCTGAAGGTGACCGGGGATCGCCTGCGGGTCTATCTGCAACAGGACCGTCTGCAGCGCATCGTGGTGGAAGGGCAACCCGCCACCCTGGTGCAGACGCCCGCCATCGACCAGCCGCCGGTGCATGCCGCCGCCGGGCGCATGGAGTACGACGTGGCCGCCCGCACCATTCGCCTGGATCACGAAGCCGAGGTCCGCCAGGGACCCAACCGCTTTCGGGGCGAACACCTGATCTACGACATCGCCGCCGCCCGGGTGAAGGCCCGGGCCGAGGAAGGGCGGGTGCACATCACCATCCAGCCGCCGGACGCGGAGGCCGGTGCGCCATGAGCACGCTGCAGGCGCAGGAACTGGTGAAGCGTTACCGGGGCCGCAACGTGGTCAACGGCGTATCCATGACCATCGACAGCGGTGAGGTCGTCGGCCTGCTGGGGCCCAACGGCGCCGGCAAGACCACCTCCTTCTACATGGTGGTGGGCCTGGTGCCGGCCGATGCCGGCCGCATCGCGCTGGATGGCGCCGACATCACGCGCATGGCCATGCACGAGCGGGCCCGCCGCGGGATCGGCTATCTGCCGCAGGAAGCCTCGGTGTTCCGCAAGCTCAGCGCGGCCGACAACATCATGGCCATCCTCGAACTGCGCGCGGATCTGGATCGCAGCCAGCGGGAAGAACGCCTCGAGGCCCTGCTCGACGAGCTGCACATCGGCCACATCCGGCACAACCTCGGCCAGAGCCTCTCGGGTGGCGAACGCCGGCGGGTGGAGATCGCCCGCACCCTGGCCATGGAACCGCGCTTCGTGCTGCTCGACGAACCCTTCGCCGGGGTGGACCCCATCTCGGTGCTCGACATCCAGGCCATCATCCGCCATCTCAAGGCGCGGGACATCGGCGTGCTGATCACCGATCACAATGTGCGCGAAACCCTGGGGATCTGCGAACGGGCCTACATCATGAACGCCGGCGAGGTGATCGCCGAAGGCGATCCGGACACCCTGCTGGCCGATCCCCAGGTGCGCAAGGTGTATCTGGGCGAGCAGTTCCGGCTGTGAAAGCGGCACGGATCCTGTCAAGCCTGTTTTCATGCAAAAAATGGGCTAGAATGAAATCTGCCTGTCCGACCCATTCAGGCATGCGGTACCCCCGACCCGATCGATGAAACAGACTCTACAACTCCGTCTCGGTCAGCACCTGACCATGACCCCCCAGTTGCAGCAGGCCATCCGGCTCCTGCAACTGTCCTCGCTGGAACTGCAGACCGAAATCCAGGAAGCCCTCGACGCCAATCCGCTGCTGGAGGTGGACGAGGAAGGCGAAACCGGCGGCGAGACCGGCACCGAAACCCCGCTCGCCGAGGAAGCGGCCGATGCGGCCGAGGAACCGCTGCCGGAGACCACCGCCGAAGGCGCCAGCGACATCCCCGAGGATCTGCCGGTCGACTCCAACTGGGACGACGTCTACGACAGCCTGGCCCCGGTGGGCAGCGGCAGCGCGCCGGCCGGCGACATGGACGACCGCGAGTTCGAATACAGCAGCAATGCGGGCGGCACCAGCCTGCACGAACATCTCACCTGGCAGATGGATCTGACGCCCTTCAGCCCGACCGATCGGGCCATTGCCGAGTTCATCATCGATGCCATCGGCGACGACGGTTTCCTGACCATGAGCGTCGAGGAAATCCACGAGGCCCTCGCCGGCGAACAGGAAATCGAGCCCGAGGAAATCGAGGCGGTCCTGCATCGCATCCAGAACTTCGATCCGCCCGGCATCGCCGCCCGGGATCTGCGCGAAAGCCTGCTGCTGCAGCTGCGCCAGTATCCGCTGGACGATCCGCACCTGCCCCGGGCCATCACCCTGGTGGAAGAGCACTTCGACCGCCTCGCCAATCGCGACTACGCCCAGATCATGCGCCGCATGAAGATCGACGAGGACGAGCTGAAGGCCATCCTGCAGCTCATCCAGTCGCTCAATCCGCGGCCCGGCAGCCAGATCACCGACGAGCAGCCCGAATACATCATTCCGGACGTCATCGTCACCAAGGTCAACGGCCGCTGGAAGGTGGAGCTCAATCCCGACGCCGCGCCCCGCCTGCGGGTCAACCCCACCTACGCCAGCCTGGCCCGGCAGGTGCAGAACGCCGAGGACAACACCTACATCAAGAACCAGCTGCAGGAGGCCCGCTGGTTCATCAAGAGCCTGATGAGCCGCAACGAGACCCTGCTGAAGGTGGCCACCAGCATCGTCGAACGCCAGATCGGTTTCCTGGAACACGGCGAGGAAGCCATGCAGGCCCTGGTGCTGCACGACATTGCCGAGGCCGTGGACATGCACGAGTCCACCATTTCCCGGGTCACCAACAAGAAATACATGCACACCCCGCGCGGCATCTTCGAACTCAAGTACTTCTTTTCCAGCCACGTGTCCACCGCCGACGGCGGCGAGTGTTCCGCCACTGCCATCCGTGCCCGCATCAAGAAGCTGATCGCCGCCGAGGATCCGAAAAAGCCTCTCTCCGACAGCAAGCTGGCCGCAATCCTGGCCGACGAGGGCATCAACGTGGCCCGGCGCACCGTGGCCAAGTACCGCGAAGCCATGCACATTCCGCCGTCCAACGAACGCAAGCGACTGGCCTGAACCCAAGGAGCCCGCCCATGCAACTGAACATCACCGGTCATCACGTGGACGTTACCGACGCCATGCACGACTACGTCACCGACAAGCTGAGCCGCCTGGAGCGCCATTTCGATCACGTGACCAACGCCCATGTGATCCTGAGCGTGGAAAAGCAGCGCCAGAAGGCCGAGGCCACGGTGCACGTCAGTGGCGCCCAACTGTTTGCCGAATCGGAAGACGGCAACCTGTACGCGGCCATCGACGACATGGTGGACAAGCTGGACCGGCAGATCCGCCGGCACAAGGAAAAGCTCACCGACCATCACCGCAGTGAAGGCAACGAGATCAAGCACCAGGACCATTCGGAATAACCCGGGCACGACCATGCAGCTGACCGACTTCCTCTCGCCCGATCGCATCGCCATCGGCGTGGACGCGCACAGCAAGAAGCGCGCGCTGGAGACCCTGAGCGAACTGATCGCCCACGATCAGCCGGGCCGGGCCGGGGAAATCTTCGACGCCCTGCTCTCCCGGGAACGTCTCGGCGGCACGGGGATCGGCAGTGGCGTGGCCATTCCCCACGGCCGCCTCAAGGATGCCGATCACACCACCGGCGCCCTGGTCCGCCTGCGCGAGGGCGTGGACTTCGACGCCATCGACGAACAGCCGGTGGATCTGCTGTTCGCCCTGGTGGTGCCCGAGGAAGCCACCGAGGATCACCTGCGCATCCTGGCCATGCTCGCCAGCCTGTTCCAGGATCCGGAATTCCGCGCCCGCCTGCGCGCCTGCCAGGCACCGGACGACGTCTACCATCTGCTGCAGCAGTGGCAGCCGGCCGCCTGACATCGCGGTCGTGACACTGACGCTCCACCAGCTCATCGAACCCCACCGGGACAACCTGAAACTGACCTGGATCGTCCCGACCGCGGATCCCGATCGGCCGCTGGACGATGCGCGCCTGCAACACGAATCCCATGGCAGCATCGGTTATCTCAATCCGGTTCGGCCCAGCCTGATCACCATCGTCGGCCACACCGAGACGAACTATCTCGAAGCGCTGGGCCCCAATTCCCGCAGCGACACCCTCGACCGCCTCGTGCAGCAACGGCCCTGGCTGGTGATCATCGCCGACGGCCTGCCGGTGCCCGGCGATCTGCGTGAGCGGGCCCGGGAACACGACCTGCCGCTGATGGTCTCGCCCCTGCCCGCCGGCCGGGTCCTCGAGCATCTGCAGTATGCCCTGTCGGCGGCACTGGCCGAGAAAAAGACCCTGCACGGCGTGTTCATGGAAGTGATGGGGCTCGGCGTGCTGCTCACCGGCCCCAGTGGCGTGGGCAAGAGTGAACTGGCCCTGGAACTGCTCGGACGGGGTCACCGCCTGGTGGCCGACGACGCGCCCGAGTTTCGGCGCACGTCGCCCGATGCCGTGCATGGCTACTGTCCGCCCCTGCTGGCGGACTTCATCGAGGTACGCGGCCTGGGCATCCTCAATGTCCGCGCCATGTACGGCAACCATGCCGTGCTGGAACACAAGCGCCTGCACCTGATCATCGACCTGCAGCCGGCCGACACCCGGCCCGAGGATCCCGCCGACCGGCTGGGCCGCGCCCAACGGGAACGAAACGTGCTCGGGGTGGCCATTCCCGAAGTGCGCCTGGCCCTGGCACCCGGCCGCGATCTGAGCGTGCTCATCGAGGCCGCCGTGCGCAACCACGTCCTGCGCCTGAGCGGGTACAATGCCGCCGAAGACTTCATGCAGCGACAACGGCAGGCGATGGAACCCCCGGCGTCATGAAACTCGTCATCATCAGCGGCCTCTCCGGCTCGGGCAAGAGCATCGCCCTGCACGTGCTCGAGGATCTGGGCCATTACTGCATCGACAACCTGCCGGTCGGGATGCTGCCGGCGCTGGCCGAACAGCTCCAGCGGCGCCAGCGGAACGAACCGGTGGCCGTGGGCATCGACGCCCGCAACCTGATCGACGAACTGCAGCGCTTTCCCGACATCGTGGCCGAACTGCACCAGGCCGGCGTGCAGACCGACGTGCTTTTTCTCGAGGCCGAGGACGCCACGCTCATCAAGCGTTTCAGCGAGACCCGCCGGCGTCATCCGCTCAGCTCGGCGGAAACGCCGCTGGCCGAGGCCATCGTGCAGGAACGCCAGCTGCTCGAACCGGTGGCGGCCGAGGCCCGCCTGCTGATCGACACTACCCACACCAACGTGCACCAGTTGCGGGATCTGATCCGCCAGCGGGTCGAGGGCGCCGAAGCGGGCGGCCTTTCCCTGCTGTTCGAATCCTTCGGCTTCAAGCACGGCGTGCCCGTGGATGCCGACTTCGTGTTCGACATCCGCTGCATTCCCAATCCCCACTGGGTGCCGGAACTGCGCAGCCTCACCGGCCGGGACCAGCCGGTCATCGACTACCTGGAATCCCATCCGGACGCCACTCGCATGTACGAGGACATCCGCGGCTTTCTCGACGGCTGGATCCCCCGTTTCGAGGCCGACAACCGCAGCTACATGACCGTGGCCGTGGGCTGCACCGGCGGCCAGCACCGATCCGTGTACATGGTGGAGCGCCTGGCCGATCACTTCCGCCAACGGCGGCCGGGCGTGCTCTGCCGGCATCGGGAGCTGTCATGAGGGTCGGCCTGCTGATCATCACCCACGGCGACATCGGCCAGAGCCTGCTGGACACGGCGGTGGCCGTGCTCGGCACCTGCCCCCTGCAGACCCGGACCCTGAGCGTGCCGATGGCCAGTGACACGGAAGCCGTGGAAGCCGAGGCCCGCCGGCACGTGGCGGAGCTGGATCGCGGCGACGGTGTGCTGGTGCTCACCGATCTGTTCGGCTCCACCCCCAGCAACATCGCCTGTCGTCTGCGGGCCGACAGGGTGGCCGTGGTCGCCGGCACCAACCTGCCGATGCTGGTGCGGGTGCTCAACTATCCGGAACTGGATTTGCCGTCGCTGGTGGAGAAGGCCGTCTCGGGCGGCCAGGATGGCGTGGTGTGCTGCACCCCGTCCCGCAACGGAGGAAAAACGTGATCCGGCAGGAAGTGGAAATCGTCAACAAGCTGGGACTGCATGCCCGGGCCGCCGCCCGTTTCGTCACCGTGGCCAGCGGCTTCGAGGCCGAAATCAAACTGCGGCGTGACGGCACCGAGGTCAACGGCAAGAGCATCATGGGCGTGATGATGCTGGCCGCCGCCCGGGGCACCCGTCTCGAACTCGAGGCCGATGGCCCGGACGAGGAAGCGGCCCTCGCCCGCCTGGCGGAACTGGTCGCCAACCGCTTCGACGAAGCCGAGTAGGCCCGGCGCGGGCAGGCTCGCGCTCCCATTTGTCACCGCCCCCTGTTACACTGCGCGCACCCGGAGAGGACCCCGAGATGAGCGCAGCACCCCAAGAAGAACAGACGGATACCCTCGAGCTCATCACCCAGTGGCTCCGGGAAGGCGACCTGGCACAGGTCGCGCAGCAGCTCGCCGAGATGCACCCGGCGGAAATCGCCCACCTGCTCGAATCCCTTCCCCCCGATCAGCGCCGTGAAGTCTGGGAACAGGTTCCCGGCGAGGCCGAAGGCGAGATCCTCGCCAACCTCAACGAGGAAGTCCGCGCCTCCCTGATCGAGCAGATGAAGCCGGAGGAGCTGGTCGCCGCCACCGAAGGGCTGGAGACCGACGACCTGGCGGACATCCTGCCCGAGATGCCGCAGGACGTGATCCAGGAACTGCTGCTGACCATGGAGCAGCAGGACCGGGAACGCCTGCGCTCGGTGCTCTCCTACGACGAGGACACCGCCGGCGGCCTGATGAACCTCGACACCGTTGTGGTGCGGGCCGATCTCACGCTCGACGTGGTGCTGCGCTACCTGCGCCGGCGCGGCGAAATCCCCGAGGGCACCGACAATCTCTACGTGGTGGATCGGGAAGGCCACTATCTGGGCCTGCTGCCGTTGAGCACCCTGCTGACCAGCGATCCCTCCCTCAAGGTCAGGGACGTGATGATTGAGGACGAGGATGCGATCCCGGTCAACATGCCCGCCCGGGAAGTGGCCAGCCGCTTCGAACAGCGTGACCTCATTTCCGCCCCGGTGGTGGACGAAAACAACGTGCTGCTCGGGCGCATCACCATCGACGACGTGGTGGACGTGATCCGCGACGACGCCGAGCACGATCTCATGAGCATGGCCGGTCTGCACGAGGACGAGGACATGTTCGCCCCGGTGCCGGTGAGTGCCCGGCGCCGCGCCGTGTGGCTCGGTATCAATCTGATCACCGCCCTGCTCGCCGCCTGGGTGATCGGCCTGTTCGAAGCCACCATCCAGCAGGTGGTGGCACTGGCGGTGCTGATGCCCATCGTCGCCAGCATGGGCGGCATCGCCGGCAGCCAGACCCTGACCCTGGTGATCCGCGGCATCGCCCTTGGCCAGATCACCGGCAGCAACGCCAGACGCCTGCTGATCAAGGAACTGCTGGTGAGCCTGTGGAACGGAGTCATCTGGGCCGTGGTGCTCGGCGCCATCGCCTACTTCTGGTTCGGCAACGACACCCTGGGCTGGGTGATCGCCGCCGCCATCCTCATCAACCTGCTCATCGCCGCCATCGCCGGCGCCACCGTCCCCCTCCTGCTGCGCCGCTTCGGCGCCGACCCCGCCCTCGGCGGCGGCGTCGTCCTCACCACCATCACCGACGTGGTCGGCTTCTTCACCTTCCTCGGCCTGGCAACGATCTTTCTGATCAATTAGCGAGGGGGCACTGGAAATAACACGGAGGGCACGGAGACACGGAGAACACGGAGGGTTTTTGTGATTGATTGTTGAACTTTCAACACGATTCTGACCGAAGACTGCTGTTACAGCACAATCATGAAATCAAAATCTCCGTGCTCTCCGTGTCTCCGTGCCCTCCGTGTCCATTACACTCCCATTCGAACGAAGCCTTATTCCGAAGCCACGGTCATCTGGTCGATGAGCCAGGAGCCGGTGATGAGGCTGCTGCGGTGGTCGAGGTCGTCGGCGATGGCCTGGAGGCCCTGGTACATGGCCGGCAGGGTGCTGGCCAGGGTGAATTCTTCCACCGGGTACTGGATCTCGCCGTTCTCCACCCAGAAGCCGGCGGCGCCGCGGGAGTAGTCGCCGGTGACGATGTTCACGCCCTGCCCCATCACTTCGGTGACGACGAGGCCGGTGCCCATGTGGCGACAGAGATCCGCAAAGCTGACCTCGTCGTGGCTGGTGAACAGGTTGTGCACACCCCCCGCATTGCCCGTGGTCTCCATGCCGAGGCGACAGGCGGCGTAGCTGTCGAGGACGTAACCCTTGAGAATGCCCTCGTGCACCACGTCCCGGGCATGGGTGGCCACGCCTTCGTGATCGAAGGGGGCGCTGCCCAGGCCGCGCAGCAGATGGGGACGTTCGTCGATGCGCACGTTGGCAGGGAACACGGGCTGCTCGAGGTGATCGAGCAGGAAGGAAGCCTTGCGGTAGAGATTGCCGCCGGAGACGGCGCGCACGAAGTGGCCGAGCAGACCACGGGCCACGTCGGCCCGGAAGATGACCGGCACCTGGCAGGTCTCCGGCTTGCGGGCGCCGAGGCGGGCCACGGCGCGGCGGGCGGCCTCCTGGCCCACTGAGACGGGATCCTCGAGATCGTCGGGATGGCGGGCCACCGTGTACCAGTAGTCGCGTTGCATGCCCTGTTCGTCCTCGCCGATCAGGGTGCAGCTCAGGCTGTGGCGGGAACTGAGGTAGTGGCCGCGAAAGCCGTGACTGTTGCCATAGACCCGCAGGCCGTCGTGACTGCTGAGCGCGGCGCCTTCGGAATTGCGGATGCGCGCGTCCGTCTCGCGGCCGGCCGCTTCGCAGGCGCGGGCGATCTCGATGGCGCGTTCGGCGTCGATGCCCCAGGGATGATAGAGATCGAGATCGGGGATGTCGGTGGCCAGTTTTTCCGGATCGGCCAGGCCCGCGCAGCCGTCCTCTTCGGTATAGCGGGCGATGTCACAGGCGGCGCGCACCGTCTCGCGAATGGCCTTCGCCCCGAAATCGGAAGTGCTGGCCGAACCCTTGCGATGGCCGAAATAGACGGTGATTCCCAGCCCCTTGTCGCGGTTGTGCTCGAGCGTCTCCACCTCGCCCAGGCGCACGTTGACCGACAGGCCGGCCTCGATGCTCACCGCGGCCTCGGCGGCCGTGGCCCCGAGCGCCTTCGCTTCGCGCAACATGGTCTCGACCACGTCGAGACTGCGCGCCACGTCGAAACCGTGGCGTTCCGGATCCACTGCTGGCGTCTTGCGGGTCATTTTTCTGTGTTCCTGAAGTTGTTGGCGTTGTCGGTATGGCCGGAACCCGGCCGGTGGCATAATGCGCCCATGAATGACGACTTCTTCGACGAACAGCCGCCCAGCAAGTCACAGCGCAAGCGCGAGGCCCATGCCCTGCAGACCCTGGGCGAAAACCTGGTGGCCCTCGGGGACGCCCAGCTCGAACGCATTCCCCTGCCGGCGGATCTGCACGCGGCCATCCTCGAAGCCCGGCGTCTGCATCAGCGCGGCGCCCGCAAGCGGCAGATGCAGTACATCGGCAGGCTGATGCGCCAGCTCGACGACCCGGCTGCCGTGCAGGCCGCCTACGAGCGTGTGCGCCACCCCGGCGAGGCCGAGACCCGCCTGTTGCACCGCCTCGAACGCTGGCGCGAACGCCTGATCGAGGAGGGCGATGCCGCCGTCGGCGACTGGCTGGCCGAACACCCCGACACCGATCGTCAGCACCTGCGCCAGCTGGTCCGCGCCGCCCGCCGGGAACGGGATCAGTCGGCCACGCCGAAGAAGACCCGGGAGCTGTTTCGCTATCTAAAGACCGTGATCGTTGCGGAGACGGGCGACGGCGAAGCCGATGGCTAAAACGGGTTGTTGATGAACAATCCCCGTTTCCGAAGGTCGGCTTTCAAGCCGACATGTCGGCCTGACACCCGAAGGGCACGGGAGGCCGACCGACAAACCGGTTTGGTGCGATACGCTTCGCTATCGCACCCTACGCGTTGGCGCCGGTTTTCCTCGTCCCTCGTTCCTCGCCACTCGGCCCTGACTTGTTGGTGCGTTGCTGCGCGAACGCACCCTACGGATCGGAGCCGGGAGCCCGGTTTTCCTAGTTCCTAGTTCCTAGTTCCTAGTCCCCAGTTCCTAGTTCCTAATCTCCCGTCCCGCCCACCGTCAGCATGTCCACCTTCAGCGTCGGCTGGCCGACGCCCACGGGCACGCTCTGGCCTTCCTTGCCGCAGACGCCCACGCCGCGATCCAGGGCCAGGTCGTTGCCCACCATGGAGACGCGGGTGAGCACCTCCGGGCCGTTGCCAATGAGGGTGGCGCCCTTGACCGGTCGGGTCACCCTGCCATTCTCGATGAGATAGGCCTCGGAGGTGGAGAACACGAACTTGCCGGAGGTGATGTCCACCTGGCCGCCACCGAAGTTGACGGCGTACAGGCCCTTGTCCACCGAGGCGATGATCTCGGCCGGGTCGTGCTCGCCGGCCAGCATGAAGGTGTTGGTCATGCGCGGCATGGGCAGATGGGCGTAGGATTCGCGCCGGCCGTTGCCGGTAGAGAAGGTGTTCATCAGCCGGGCATTGAGCTTGTCCTGCATGTAGCCCTTGAGGATGCCGTTCTCGATCAGCACCGTGTGGCCGGTGGGGGTGCCTTCGTCGTCGATGTTCAGGGAGCCGCGACGATTCTCCAGGGTGCCGTCGTCCACCACCGTGCACAGGGGCGAGGCCACCTGCTCGCCGATGCGGCCGGCGAAGGCGGAACTGCCCTTGCGGTTGAAATCGCCCTCGAGACCGTGACCCACCGCCTCGTGCAACAGGACGCCGGGCCAGCCCGGGCCGAGCACCACCGGCATGGGACCGGCCGGTGCCGGCACCGATTCGAGATTGACCAGCGCCTGCCGCACCGCCTCGCGGGCGAATTCGAGGCCGCGATCGGCCTCGAGGAAATGGCGGTAGTCCATGCGTCCGCCGCCACCGGCGGTGCCCTGTTCGCGCCGCTCGCCATCCTCGGCTATGACCGAAACATTGAGCCGCACCAGCGGGCGCACGTCGGCGGCGAAGGTGCCGTCGCTGGCGGCCACCAGGATCACTTCGTGCACGCCGGCCAGGGAGACGACGACCTGTTTCACCCGCGGATCGATGCGCCGGGCCTCCTCGTCCAGCCGGCGCAGCAGGGCGATCTTCTCGTCGGCGGCCAGGGACTCGACCGGATCGATCGGCGCATACAGGCGGTGGCCGTGGGGCCGCTGCCAGGCCTGGACCTGGGCCGTCTGGCCCTGTCGGGCGATGGCCCGGGCGGCGCCGGCCGCTTCGGTGAGGGCCGGCAGGGCAATCTCGTCCGAATAGGCAAAGCCGGTCTTCTCGCCGGAGACGGCACGCACGCCCACGCCCTCGTCGATGCCGTGATGGCCCTCGCGCACGATGCCGTCTTCCAGCATCCAGGATTCGTGCCGGCTGAACTGGAAGTACAAATCGGCATAGTCCACCTGCCGGGCGAGCAGGCGATCGAGCACCTGTTGCAGGGCATTCTCGTCCAGTTCGCCGGGCGCCAGCAGCGTCTGGCGGGCGATGTCCAGGGGCTGATCGCTCATGTGCGGATCTCGCAGGGGATCTTGCGGTGTTCCAGCGCCGGGAAATGGCGGCGGGTGCTGCGGACCTTGTCCAGATCGATTTCGGCGATCACGAAACCCGAACCGCGGGGCAGACGGTCGAGGACGTTGCCCCAGGGATCGACGATCATGCTGTCGCCGTGGGTTTCGCGACCGTTGACGTGATAGCCGCCCTGGGCCGCGGCCACAACGTAGCTGAGGTTTTCGATGGCCCGCGCACGCACCAGCACCTCCCAGTGGGCGCGACCGGTGATGGCCGTGAAGGCGGAGGGAATGGCGAACACTTCCACCCCTTCGTTGACCATGCGCCGGAACAGCTCGGGAAAACGCAAATCGTAGCAGATGGCCAGCCCCAGGCGGCCGAAGGGCGTGTCCACCACCGTGATCTGTTCGCCCGGTTCGATGGTGGTGGATTCCTCGTAGGTTTCGTCGTTGTCGGGGAGCTGGACATCGAACAGATGGATCTTGTCGTAGCGGGCCCGACGTGCGCCGTGATCATCGAACACCAGGCAGGCCGAACGGATGCGCTGCGGATCCTGGCCGGCCAGGGGAATGGTGCCGCCGACGATCCAGACCCGGTGCTTGTCGGCCTGCTCGGCCAGGAACTGCTGGATGGGGCCCTGTCCTTCGGTCTCGCGGATGGCCAGCTTGTCCGCCTCGCGCATGCCCATGAAGGCAAAGTTCTCGGGCAGAACCACCAGCTCCGCGCCGGCGTCCACCGCCCGGCTGACGAGACGCCCCGCCTCGGTCAGATTGGCGTGCAGGTTCGGCCCGGAGGCCATCTGGACGGCAGCGACGCGGCTCATGCGTCCGACGCTCCGCTCTGCGGAACCAGGGGACGGCTCACTTCCAGCTCGAGGCGCTGGGGATCGGGGCTGCCGGGCGTCTTGTCCAGTTGCTCGCGGGGGATGCCCAGGGCCACCAGCCAGCTCTCCAGTTCGTTGACCCACAGCGTGCCGGCATCGCCCCCGGGATAGCGCAGCACCAGCGTGGCGCCGGGCACGGCGCGCAGGTCCGACACGGCCCTGGACAGCGCCGGCATGGCGATCAGGGACTCGGCCGTGCGGGGTACCGACCAGGCTTCCCAGGTCAGGACGAAGGGCTTTTCACTGGCCTGCAGCGTGGCGGGCAGCCACAGGAGCAGCAGCGACAGGACGCGAATACTCATGGCGAGAGGATACCATGAAGGGTGTTTCCGGACATCCGGCACAGGTCATACCTTCACGCCAGGAAAACTAGTCGCCCTCGTCGACAACCTCCTCCTCTTCCGGCTGGCGAATGAGCGTCACTTGCGGTTTCTCGAGCGTGCCGGTGACGTGATAGGTCCGTGCCCCGGCCTTGTTGAGCTGATTGCCCACGAGCTGATCCAGCAGGGCGATGAGGGCGCCGACCTCCAGGCCGAATGCCAGGCCGGTGGCCACCGGCAGGGTGCCGCCCACGTTGGGGATCACGACCACTTCCTGATCCACCCGGCGGGTTTCCAGCTCCACCTCGCCACGCATTTCGATTTGCGCCAGCGGCCCGCGGATCACCAGTTCAGGGATGCGCATCCGGCCCCTCCCCAGTTCGAAGCGTCCGTCGACCTCGTCGAAGTTGAATCCTTCGCGACTGCCTCCCATCAGCAGTCGCGGGATGGCCGAGAGATTCAGCAGGCCGAGCAGGCGCGCCGGTCCCGGATCGATGCCGGTGAAGCTGCCGTTGCTCAGCTTGAGCTGCAGCTTGCCCTGGAGGTTCTCCGGCTTCGGCGCATAGAGCGGCCCCGGCCAGTTCAGATTGCCGGTCAGATGCAGAATGCCGTCGTCGATGACCCGTGGCGCCCGGAGCGCAACCAGGGCCTTGCCGAAATTGGCACTGCTGACGCTCACCTCGATGCGTGAGCGATCCCCGAGCAGGGTCCGTTTCCATTCCCCGGCCAGGTGGGCCTGCAGATGATCGCCATTGACGTCCAGCCAGTCGATTTGCATGCCCCGCCGGACGGGACGCGTTCGCACCGCGACCAGACCGAGTGGCGTGTTGCCGAACTGCAGACGGCCAACGGTTCCCTCCACCGGGGGAATATCGGCCGGATCCAGCGCTTCGCCGTTGCCGTCTGCATCCGTCTCCGGTTCGAGCACGGCCAGTTCGTCCAGACCAAGCCGCCACGGCAGCGGTTCGGCGCCGGACCTGCCGGCCGGCACCATGTCACGCCAGGCGCGGGACCACTGGCCGATGCGCACCGCCGTCAACCGGCCGGTCAGTTCGATGCGCGGCCCGTCCGGTACCCTGACTTCACGCGGGCTGCCGAAGTGCACGGCCGCCCGCTGCACGCCATCGGGGCCGAAACGCATGGCGCCACAGGCGACCGGATCGAGGCGCCAGGTCACGTCCTGACGCTGGCCCTCGAGAAAACGGGCCTCCAGCGTCAGCGGCCGCTTCGTCTCGGCCGGCTTGGCCAGCGGCGATGGCAGGTCCAGTTTCACGCCCGCCAGATCCGAGGCCGCCTGCAGGGACGGCACGAGCGGGCGCCCGTCGCCATCGCGACCGAAGACGAACACGCCCTGCCACTGTGAGCGGCCGGACACGCGACCGGCCGGACGCAATCCGAGCCGTCGCAGGAGATCGGCACTGTCCAGCTCGGACCGGGCCACGATGCTGGTCTGCAGGCCACCGTCCAGCGGTCGGCTGAAGACGTCGAACACCGCCGGATTGCCGAAGAGCCTGCCGCGCAGGTCGCGTCCGGTTTCGCCCTGCCGATCGAAACGCACCGTGCCGCGGATGTCCGACACGTCCAGCCGGCCGTCGTACATGTGCAGCGAAACGTCCTGCAGGTCGAGCCGGCCCTGCCAGCTTGCATCGCGTTTCATGGCTTCGCGCTTCAGCGGCAGATCCAGCCCCAGTTCACCGCGATAGCGACCGCCGATCCGCATCGCCTTCAGGACCGGTGTGGCCTCGGCACCGAGCGGACTTTCCGCCATGAAACGGACCACGTCGGCGAACGGCCCTTCCAGGCGACCTTCGACTTTCAGTTCCGGGTTGTGATAACGGGGAATGCGGATCCGGGCCGGGCCGATGCGGCTGTCGTACAGGCGTGCCGCCTGCAGATCGACAGCGATGCCTTCGCCGGTGAAGCGCGCGCTCGCCTGCCCCTGCCGGAGGGCCGGCCAGCCCTGCGCATACGCCAGTTCCACATCCGTGGCCTCGAAATCCACCCGGAACTGCCCGTCCCGGACCAGATCGCGAAAGCGCGCCAGACGCCCGCGCACCACCACGCCCCCCCCGGTCACATGTCCTGCGCGAATGGCACTGTCCAGCCAGCGCACCAGTCCCGGCTTCATGATCCCGACCGGAAGATAGGTGGATACCTGACTGCCGTCACCCTCGGCAAAACGGCCGACCAGTTCCAGCCAGGGCCGATTGCCGGGTTCGAACTGCAGCAGGAAGCGGTTACGGGTGTGAATGTCCGGTGTATCCAGTAATAGCCGGTCGGCACCGACCTGCCACAATGCTTTCCCGAACCGGCGCCAGCGGACACGCCCTTCGGCGCGGGTGAACTTCAGCGGCGTGCGAAACAGGTGTGGCAGGTTCAGCAGCATCTGGCGACTCTCGAGCGCCAGTTCGCCATGCTGCGCGTCGCTCCAGAAACGACCGCTGAACCCGGCAATGCCCGGGATCCGGCCCGCGGGCGCCATGGCGAACTGGTCCAGCCGCGCCTGCACTTCGATGGCATCGCCCGGCTGCCAGTCGGGCCAGTCCAGTTTCAGGGCCAGATTGCGCACATCACCGGCAGGCTGTGCCGTCTTCGCCCAGTCCTGCACGGCATCCGGCAGGAAGCGGGTCTTGCGCAACAGATCGGCCACGTCTTCCAGACGCAGGTATTCGGCCGTCACCCGCAGCTCGCCGCGCTCGCCATTGCGTCGCTGCCGCATCCCTACCCGGCTGGCGGGCCAGACCGACTGGCCGCTGATGAAGCGCAGCTGATCCACGGCGAGATCCCATCCCTTCGACCGGTCCTGCCAGTCGAAGAATCCGCCCACCAGATCCACCACCAGCGGCTCGCGCAGGAACTCCCCTTCCATCAGCAGACCGGCGAGCGTCAACTCGCCACTGAGGTGGCGCAAGCGCCCGCGGTCGAAGACGCTCCAGACCCGCGCATCGGCCAGGCCGCGACGCAGGTTGACTGTCTCGAGTTGCAGAAAGTCGCCCCATTCCGGCAGGTTGATGCCGTTGCCCTCCAGGTACATGCGGCCCACCCAGGTCGAGGGCAATCGCATGTCGCCCGTGACCGACAAGGCGAAGGCGAAACGGTGGCCGAGGAGCTTCGGCAGCGAGACCTCGGCGCGAATGTGGTGCCGGTTGCCCGCGTTGAGCATCTGCAGATCCACATTGCGAAAATGGCGGCGGGCTCCGCCGCGCTTGTAGTCCTGCCAGACGATGCTGCTGTGGCGAATGGCCAGCTTCGAGCGCCGGAACAGCCATTCGGCCAGTTCCGCTCCGGCCTCGGGCGCCACCCGGCGCGGCCTGAGGGTATCGAGATCGATCCCCTGCACCTGAATGCTGCCGTCCTTCTGCCGGGTGATGACCAGATCGATGCCCTCGATGACGAAACGCGCCGGCACCACGCGCTCGGACAGGATGGAATCCCAGACAGCTATACCGAGCCGGGCTTCGCGGAAGCCGGCCAGCTCCCGGCGCCCCCGCTTGTCGAGCATGCGCACGCCCCGGAAGACCAGCGTCGGCGTGAGGCCCTCGAAGCGGGCGTCCATGGAATCGATGCGCACCGGATGCCCCAGAAAGGCGCTGGCGATCTGCTCCACGTCGTAGCGGTAGGTCTTGACATCGGCGATGAACAGGCGCGCCAGGGATAGCAGCACGGCGGCCGTGACGACCACGGCGGTCACGGCATAGAGCAGGAATCGCCGGAGGCGATGCGCTTTGGCGGGATGGTGTTTCATGCGGCGGGTCGTTGCGCGGCGGCTACATCAGCACCACGTCGAACTGCTCCTGAGTGTACTCCGATTCCACCTGAAAGCGGATCGGCTTGCCGATGAAGTCTTCCAGCTCGGCGACGCTGGTGGACTCCTCGTCGAGCAGCATGTCCACCACCGGCTGGGCCGCCAGCACCAGAAACTGCTGGGCGTCGAACTGGCGGGCCTCGCGCATGATCTCGCGGAAGATCTCGTAACACACGGTCTCGGCGGTGAGCAGGGAGCCCCGCCCGCCGCAGACCGGGCAGGTCTCGCACAGCACGTGCTCGAGGCTCTCGCGGGTGCGCTTGCGGGTCATCTGCACCAGCCCCAGGGCCGACACCTCGCTGATGTGGGTGCGGGCGTGGTCCCGTTCCAGGGCCTTCTCCAGCGCACGCAGCACCTGGCGCTTGTGATCCTCGTCCTGCATGTCGATGAAATCGATGATGATGATGCCGCCGAGATTGCGCAGGCGCAGTTGCCGGGCGATGGCCTGGGTGGCCTCGAGGTTGGTCTTGAAGATGGTCTCCTCAAGGTTGCGATGGCCGACGAAGGCGCCGGTATTGACGTCGATGGTGGTCATCGCCTCGGTCTGATCGATGATCAGGTAACCGCCGGACTTGAGCTGCACCTTGCGCTCCAGCGCCTTGCGGATCTCGTCCTCCACGCCATAGAGATCGAAGATGGGCCGCTCGCCGGGGTAGTATTCGATGCAGCCGGCCAGCTCCGGGATGAACTTGTCGGCAAACTTGCGCACCTTTTCATAGGTGGTGCGCGAATCGATGCGCACCTTTTCGATGACGGTGCCGGACAAATCGCGCATGGTGCGCATCACCAGCGGCAGATCCTCGTGGATGAGGCTGCCGGCCGGCTCGGTGCGACTGCGCTCGCGGATGTTGTCCCACAGCTTCTGCAGGAAACGCATGTCGTTGACCAGTGCCTCCTCGTCCACGCCCTCGGCCACGGTGCGCAGGATGTAGCCGCCGGGATCGAACTCGGCGGCATGGTCGGCGATGATGCCCTTGAGGCGGGCGCGTTCGGCCTCGTCCTCGATCTTCTGGGACACGCCGATGTGATCGGCGCCGGGCATGTACACCAGATAGCGGGACGGAATGGAAATCTGGGTGGTCAGGCGCGCACCCTTGGTGCCCATGGGATCCTTGATCACCTGCACCAGCACGTCCTGCCCTTCGCTGAGCAGCTCCATGATGGTGGGCGTGTGCTCGCCATTGGCCTCGCGTTCGGCAGCACTCTGCACGATGTCGTTGGCGTGCAGGAAGGCGGTGCGCTCCAGGCCGATCTCGAGAAAGGCCGCCTGCATGCCCGGCAGCACCCGGCTCACCCGCCCCTTGTAGACATTGCCCACCAGGCCGCGCCGCCGGGCGCGCTCGATGTGCACCTCCTGCAGCACCCCGTTCTCCACGTAGGCCACCCGCGTCTCCTGCGGAGTGACGTTGATCAACAGCTCTTCGCTCATGCGCGCCGGCTCCCGAAAGTCATCCTTTTGTATCAACCATAGCAGACCCTTTCCACAGGGAGATGTCAAAACGCGCCAACAGTTCCGCCGTCTCGAACAGGGGCAGCCCCATCACGCCGGAATAGCTGCCTTCCAGCCGCTCCACGAACACCGCCCCCTTGCCCTGGATGGCGTAACCACCCGCCTTGTCAACCGGCTCGCCGGTGGCCCAGTACGCGGCAATCTCCTGTTCGGCTATGGCCCGGAAGGTGACCTCGCTGACGCTGATCTTCACCGCCTTCTGCGTGGCATTCATCAGAGCCACGGCGCTCAGCACACGATGGCTGCGCCCCGACAGGCGGGCGAGCATCGTCCGGGCATGGGCTTCGTTCCGCGGCTTGCCGAGGATCTCGCCATCGATCACCACCGCCGTATCCGCCCCCAGCACCGGCCGCGGATCGTCGCCGGCCAGGGTTTCCCAACCCGCCCGCGCCTTGTCCAGCGCCA
>Ga0256832_1000295_pt1 | contig 31402 bp, 23 predicted proteins | sample 134614metaG_FD_190534 | JGI IMG/M metagenome (GOLD analysis project Ga0256832, IMG submission 190534) | Hydrothermal vent microbial communities from Lau Basin, Pacific Ocean - 134-614 | ecosystem: Environmental > Aquatic > Marine > Hydrothermal vents | place: Pacific Ocean: Lau Basin | collected...
GAGGAATTCATCCTCTCCGATACATTTTGATGAATTGTCAGAACCATTGAGAAATCAAAAAAGCGCTCTAACATATCGCCTCTGACTAATTTCCACACTACCTTTATGGGGTCATAGAGAGAGAAGATTCTCCTTTCTCATTTTTTTTCGTTACACCCCTAAACCTAAAATCATGATTTTTAACACCCATTTCAGAGGAGTTGCACGCTCCTTGCTCATGCTCTTACTTGCACCCCCTATTTTTGCCCAAAACGGGACTTGGGAGCTCCAGCACCCCCAAAACCCCGTCAACACCTTCACACACATATACGTGAGCCCCACCGATGGCTACGGATGGATTACAGCGCCTTTCACGCTGCTCCACAGCAATGACGGAGGACAAACCTGGAGCCTGCAAGCTCAAGACCAGTCTCTGATTACCGACACCTATTCCCTGCTGACCATCCAATACGAAGAAGGCAGCAACGGGCAGCATCTGTACATCCTGCGCACCTCACACATCCTTGAGTCCAATGACGGAGGGAACAGTTGGGAGCTCATTTCCTTCGGCACTCCGCCTCCGGTGCAAGCCAAAGACATGCGCCTCTTTGCCAATGGCGACTTGTTGGTACTCGACACCGATAAAGTGTATCACTCAAGCGATGGAGGAGAAAATTGGACCACTACGCTTGAAGCCGGCCAAAACCTCCAAAACATGTCTTTCGGCACGGAAACCGATGGTTGGATTGCCGCTGAAAACGGCATTTTGTACCACACATCAGATGGCGGCCTAAGCTGGACGGAGGTAAACAGCTTTCCCCTTTCGGAAAATATCTTAGTGTCTTTCATAGACGGGCAAATCGGCTTTGTAAGCACCGACAGCCAAAAACTCTTCAAAAGTGCAGATGCCGGCCAATCCTGGACGCTTATTGCAGAAGATGCTTTTGGCCCGCTTGCCGGATTCCATGCTGAAGATGAAAATCATCTCTACGGCAGATATGTAAACCGCGGTTATTACTCCAATGACGGCGGCTTAACCTGGGATTTCTTTTCCGCGGGAACTTCCTCTATGGGCAGTGGCTCTTACAGCGCCAACGGCGAGGCCTGGATGGTTGGCGACCTCGGAGCCATTTTCTATCGCCCCGATTCAGGCACCGACTGGAGCGACCTCAATACAGAAAACAGGCAGGATCTGTTTTTCGCTTCCTTCTATGACCAAAACATCGGGTTTGCAGGAGGCGCCTATGGAATCTTCTTAAAAACAACCGATGGCGGAGAAAACTGGGAAGACCTCTCACCTGAGGAAACGCCCGTCAGCTCAGGCTCATTTCTCTACGATGCTCTGTGGTTAGACCAAAACACCTTACTGATAGCCGGTAAAAGCAACATTTTCCACTATACCTCGGACTGGAGCGACCCCCTTCTGTCTTCGGGCAATTCTTTTTACGATCTCGCAAGGACTCCTTCGGGCACGATTTTCGCATGCGGCCACGCAGGAAAAATCGCCAAAAGCGACAACACCGGAAACAACTGGGAGTACATCATCAACACGCCCTCCAATCCGAGCCTGCGGGCCATTGATTTTTACGACGACAACAACGGCATAGCCGCCGGAGATATGGGCACCATCATGCGCACCACAGACGGAGGCAACAGTTGGGACAGCTTAAATGCCGGTACAGACAAACTCATCCCCGCCATTTGCTATGCCAACATAAATGCCATTTGGGCAAGTACAGCGGAATACACGGACTCTCTCCTCTTCTCCTCCGACCAGGGAAATACCTGGGAGAAAGTAAGCGTCGGGCAAAGCGCTTTCTATTACGATTGCTATTTCGAAGACGAACTCAGCGGCTGGCTGGCAGGAGGCTACGGAAGCGGCGGGGTACTGCTACACACTACAGACGGAGGGGAGCATTGGGAGCTCTTCGCCACCTTCCCTCAAGTCATAAACCAGGTGCAGGTACAAAGGGATCTTACCTCACTTACCCTTCATCTCGCCGGCAGAATAGCCCACATCTTCCGCTATGACGAATTCGTCATCTCCACAAAAGAAGCCGGTTATACTGAAAAACCTTTGCAACTGTACCCCATACCTTTGGCTGCCACAGCAAGCCTGAATGTTTCCCTGCCCTCAAACCTGCCTCCAAACAGCCCGTACTTCCTGTACGATGCCGAAGGACGCAGGGTGCAAAGCGGCCTGACCGGCAACCGGCAATCCCTGCTGATAAAAAACCTGCCCAAAGGGCTTTTCACCCTCTTCATCCTCGATGAACTTCACTCCATCCGGTACGTAGGTAAAGGGCTGCGGCAGTAACTTTCTCCGGAAGAGCAGAGGCGGAAATGCCGCCTCTGCTCTTTCTATTTCCATTTAGATGTCAATATCCATCCACACGGGGCAATGGTCGGAATGCCGGGCATCGTTTCGGTGGGAAACTTCAAGGATGTCTGACTTGAGATTATCGGTTACGGATTGATAGTCTATGCGCCAGCCCTTGTTGTTCTCACGGGCACGGGCGCGATAGCTCCACCAACTGTATTCGACCTTATCGGGATGGCAATAGCGGAAAGCATCGGTAAAACCATGGGCAAACCACTTGTCTAACCAGGCGCGCTCTTCGGGCAGGAAGCCCGAGGTCTTTTTGTTGCGCACAGGGTCGTGAATGTCCATGGGAGTATGGGCGATGTTGTAATCGCCTGCAACAATCATCTTCGGGCGGCTTTTCAGCAACTCGTGTATCCAGTCGTAGAAAAAATCGAGAAACTCCATTTTAACGGCCTGACGCACATCTCCCGTAGTTCCTGAAGGAAAATAGACATTGATCAACGTCCAGTCGCCAAAATCCGTGCGCAAGACACGGCCTTCATGGTCGTATTGCTCATGGCCACAACCCTGAATAACCTGATCGGGTTCTTGCTTAAAAAAGGTGGCCACACCACTATATCCCGGCTTCTGAGCCGAATACCAAACGTGTTTATAGCCAAGGGCCTCCAGATCCTGTATATTGACTTGCTCTTCACGGGCTTTAGTCTCTTGCAGGCAGAGGATATCGCAGGGATTCTCGGCCAGCCACTCCGCCAGGCCTTTCTTCAGGGCGGCGCGGATGCCGTTTACATTATAGGAAACAATGGATGTAGGCATAATTGACGGGCTTGTGAGTGAGTGACAAAGTGCAAAAGTAAGGCATAGTTTGGAGTTTGGAGGCAGGACCTTACAGAGAAGCCTCAAAAAACGACCCAAGGCCCTTGAGGCCTCAGCGGGCAAAGATTTGCAAAGCCTTGATTTTCAACAGCTTACGCAAAATGGCGCAAAAAAAAATCGAAAAAACTTTGGCTATGGGCATAGATATCTCTTTCTTTGCACCACATTTTGGAAAACCAAAAGCGTTAACTATGTCTAACATTGCAGAAAAAGTGACTAAAATCATCGTGGACAAGCTTGGGATTGATGAATCCGAAGTTACACCCGATGCCAACTTCACCAATGACCTGGGAGCTGACTCCCTCGACATCGTAGAGTTGATCATGCAGTTCGAGCAGGAATTCGATATTTCGATTCCCGACGAGCAGGCTGAAAACATCCAGACGGTGGGAGATGCCATCAAATATCTGGAATCTCAGCTCTAAGTGATCAATTTTTTGAATTTGCCTTTAGACCTGCCACATTTGGCCTTGACAAACCAACAGGCCTGCCTGCCGACAATATCGGCATTATACGGGCTTGTCTGGTAGCCATGCCATTGGCACACGGGCAAATGAGGTAGTAGTTTGCACATCTATACGGTGTGCAAACTACTTTTTTTATTTATTCCTGTCTTTTGTAGCTTTGTGCGAATTCACCAAACTCGATATATGAAAAGGGTTGTCATCACCGGAATTGGAGCCGTAACCCCCCTTGGTAACGACATTCCGTCTTTGTTGGAAAGCCTGCAAAAAGGCGTGAGTGGAGCCAATCTCATTGAGCAATTCGATGCCGGCAACTTTAAAACGCGTTTTGCCTGCGAAGTCAAAGACTTTGACCCTGCAGAAATACTGGGGCGCAAAGAGGTCAGGCGTTTAGACCGATTTGGAATTTTTGGCATAAGCTCTGCCATTCAGGCCATAGAAGATGCCGGCATAGAGCCTGAAAAAGAAGACCCCGATCGCGTAGGTGTCATCTGGGGCTCCGGTATCGGAGGCCTGAAAACCCTGGAAGATGAGATCAAAAATTTCGAACGCGGCAATGGCACTCCACGCTTTAACCCCTTTCTCATCCCCAAGATGATCATTGACATCGTCGCAGGGCACATCTCTATTAAATATGGCTTCCGGGGCGCCAACTTTGCAACAGTATCTGCCTGTGCCTCTTCCAACCATGCCTTAGGCGTGGCTTTCGACTATATCCGTCTTGGTCGCAATGACATAGTCATTACCGGCGGCTCAGAAGCCACCATCACCGAAGTGGGCGTGGGCGGATTCAACGCCATGAAAGCTCTTTCTACACGCAACGACGACTACAAAACGGCTTCGCGCCCCTTCGACAAAGACCGCGACGGCTTCGTCATGGGTGAAGGCGCCGGCAGCCTCGTCCTGGAAGAGTTGGAACATGCCAAAAAGCGCGGAGCCAGAATCTACGCCGAAGTCGCGGGGGTGGCTGCAACAGCAGATGCCTACCACATTACAGCTCCCCATCCCGAAGGTTTGGGCGCTAAAAAAGTCATGGAAATGGCCTTAGAAATGGCAGGCATGAACCCTGGCGACATAGACTACATCAATGTACACGGCACCTCCACGCCACTGGGAGACATCTCAGAAGTCAAAGCAATCCAGCAAGTCTTCGGAGAAGATGCCTACAAGCTGAATATCAGCTCCACCAAGTCTATGACCGGCCACTTGCTCGGAGCTGCAGGTGCAGTGGAAGCCATCATCAGCCTGTTGTCAATCGTACATAAGTTTGTCCCCCCTACGATCAACCACTTCACTGATGATCCCGAATTAGACCCTAAGCTGAACTTCACCTTCAACAAAGCCCAGGAACGCGATGTACGCGCCGTACTTAGCAATACCTTTGGCTTTGGCGGGCACAATGCTTCTGTCATTCTCAAGCAATACGAAGAAGCATAAAAGTCCGTTCGCAGAAGGCGCAAAAGCAAGAATCCGGAAAAGAACGATTTTGATTCTAAAAAGCTACAAAAGGTTCTACAACTATTTCTTGTCCAAGGACAAGGCCTTAACGCGCAGGCTGGTACCCATCATCGGCTTTGTGCCTGCCAACATCAACCTCTTTAAACTGGCCTTTTCGCATCGCTCCAACGACCAGGAAGGCAAACTGCCCTCGGCACTGCGCAACAACGAACGCCTGGAATACCTCGGCGATGCCATCCTCGGAACCATCGTAGCTGAGTACCTCTTTAAAAAATACCCCCACGCCCAAGAGGGCTTTCTGACAAAGATGCGCTCTAAAATCGTCAAACGAACCACCCTCAACGAAATTGGCGAAAAAATGGGATTGGACCTGCTGCTTTCCGAGTACAACCAAACCCGCCTCAGCCGCTCCATGCTGGGCAATGCCGTAGAAGCCCTGGTCGGAGCCGTCTATCTCGAAAAAGGATATGCCGCTACCCGCCATTACGTCATCAAGCACATTTTAAAGCGCTTCCTCGACATCCACAGCTTAGAAAAGTACGACGACAACTACAAAAGCCAACTGTTGGAATGGTGCCAAAAGAACGGCAAATCCGTTGAATTCAAACTGCTGGCCAAATACAAACTCCATAAACGCGACCGCTTCAAAATAGCCGTCCTCATCAATGGTGAAAAAAAAGCCGTAGCCGACGACTTTAATAAAAAAAGCGCCGAACAACTGGCAGCAGAAAAGACCCTGAAAAAATTGGGCATCACCGCCCACAAACCCGAAAAAAATTGAGAATCGGCTTTTTTATTTGCTTTTCTCAACTATTCCCTATACCTTAGCGGCATCGGAAGCAAAACCAAACCCCAAGTAAAAGCATTTACGTTTGCTCTTATAGAGAAGAACTCTTCAAATGCACCGAAAGACTCACACACACCTAAACACCAAAACCCTCACGACAAGCATGCCTGAAACGAAGCTTTGGGCAAAATGCAGTTTTAGCCGGCAGCCAGCTAAAGCAAAGGCAATTTCACAGGTTTACGAACAAAAAATGCAGCAATCGGGACATCGCTGCATTCGGATCAAAAGGTAGGTACCGCTTTGTAAACCTTTGTAAACCAAAATGCCATCCCATGAACGCAAAAAATTCTACAACAGCCATGCTCGCAGGTCAGCAAGCCCTTTTTTTACAAGGCATAGCCTGTGTGTTAGAATCAAAATTCGGCTTCTCAATTGTCGCTGAGGTAAATTGCGAAGACAGCCTGGAATCCATGCTGGAAGAGAAAAAGCCTCAATGGCTTTTCCTCGATTTGAACCTCTTTACAGAAAACTTCTACCCCATTCTCAAGAAAATCACCCGAAAAAACCACTCCTGTAAAGTGGTCTTGTTTACAGACCACTACTCTGTCATCCTTCGCCAAAAAATTGAAAAGCTGCCCATTCAGGGGCTATTTGGCAAGAATGCCTCCCTTCAAGACTTTAACCTTGCCATGAAATGCATGGCCAAAGGTGACCGCATCCTTACCAAACCTCCCCAAAAACAGGACGGCTGCCACAAAACAAACGGAAACGAGGTAACGAAAGACAAAAAAAGTCATTTAGTGGCGCTTTCCAAACGGGAAAAGGAAATCCTCAATCTCATCTGCCAGGGGCATTCCACCATCGCCATCAGCAAGCAGCTTTTCATCAGCAAATACACCGTAGAAACGCACCGAAAAAACATTTTGCGAAAGCTGGATCTACGCTCAAGTACTGAGTTGGTCAGCTACGCTTATCGAGAAGGTCTCGTGTATTGAGGCAGTCAAAACCGTCCTCACGGGGCCCCTTCACCTTTTGACTTCATCGCCTTATGGTAAGAGAAAAAAAAGACGCATTGCGCAAAGCCACTTTGGCTTATCACGAACAGGGACGCCCCGGGAAAATCGAAGTGATACCTTCCAAACCCTGCGTAACACAACGGGAATTGTCATTGGCTTACACCCCGGGAGTGGCCATCCCGTGCCTGGAAATCCAAAAAAATCCACGCCTGGCCCGGCGCTATACCGCAAAGGCCAACCTGGTAGCAGTGATTTCTAATGGCACCGCCGTATTGGGCTTGGGCAACATCGGCCCTCTGGCCGGCAAGCCCGTCATGGAAGGCAAAGGCGTGCTCTTCAAAAATTTCGCCGACATAGATGTTTTCGACCTCGAACTGGACGTTACCGACCCCGACGAATTCATCAAAACCGTACAGCACCTCGCCCCAACCTTCGGCGGCATCAACCTCGAAGACATCAAGGCCCCCGAGTGCTTTTACATCGAAGAAGAACTCAAAAAACGCCTCGACATCCCCGTCTTTCACGACGATCAGCACGGCACGGCCATTATCTCCGGCGCAGCCCTGCTCAATGCCCTGGACCTGGTCGAAAAAAAAATCGAAGACATCCGCCTCGTCGTCAGTGGCGCCGGTGCAGCAGCTATCGCCTGTGCCAACTTCTACGTCAGCCTGGGGCTCAAACCAGAAAACATCCTCATGGCCGACAGCAAGGGCATCCTCTACAAAGGCCGCGGAGATGAAAACAAAAACCCCTACAAGGCTAAATTCTTCCGCGAAACCGAAGCACGCACCCTGGCCGATGCCATGAAAGGCGCCGATTTCTTCTGTGGGCTCTCCGTCAAAGGCGCCATCAATAAGGAGATGATCAAAACCATGGCCGAGCGCCCCATCATTTTTGCCCTGGCCAATCCCGACCCCGAGATAAGCTACGATGAAGCCATCCAAGCCCGCCCCGATGCCGTTGTAGCCACCGGCCGCAGCGACTTCCCCAATCAGGTGAACAACGTCCTCGGCTTCCCCTTCATCTTTCGCGGAGCCTTAGATACCGAAGCCCAATCCATCAACGAAGCCATGAAACTGGCTGCCGCCAAAGCCCTCGCAGACCTCGCCCGCCAGGAAGTGCCCGAAGTGGTCAAGCGGGCTTACAACGACCCCAGCCTCAGCTATGGACGGGAATACATCATCCCCAAACCCTTCGACCCCCGCGCCCTCATCTGGGTCGCTACCGGTGTCGCCGAAGCGGCCATTAAATCCGGCGTCGCCCGCAACCACATAGACATCAAAGCCTATCGCGAGTCCCTGATGGAAAAAACGGACTGGTCGCGCGAAGTGATGCGAAAAATCTACATCCTCACGCGCAAAGACCCCCGTCGCATCGTCTTCCCCGATGCCCATCACCCCAAAGTCATCTGGGCCGCCAACGAAATTGTGCGCGAGGGCATCGCTAAACCCGTGCTGCTCACCAGAGATGAAAAACTCCTGCGCGCCGACTTTGAAGAGCTGAAACACGATACCGAAGGCATCGAAATCATCCAAATGGATAAGTGGATACACAGGGATGATTACATGCGCCGATACTATGCCATGCGCCAACGCAAAGGCATCACCCAGTCCAGAGCCATCAAAGACATGAACGACCCCATGCGCTTCGGGCTCATGATGGTCAAAGTCGGAGATGTGGATGGATTGGTGGGAGGCATCAGCAGGAATTACCCCGAGGTAGTACGCGCCGCCATGCAAATCATCGGGCCCAAAGAAAGCGACGGAATCATCTCAGGTATGTACCTCGTACAAGATGGCCACAAAACCTACTTCTTTTCCGATTGCGCTGTCAACATATCCCCCAATGATAAAGAACTGGCCGCCATTGCCATTATGGCCGCCAGGCAGCTCAAAACCATGCACATCGAGCCGCGTATCGCCATGCTGTCTTTCTCTAATTTTGGCTCCGTGCGCGTGCCCGAGGTAGAGAAAATCACCCGGGCTGTGGAGTTGGTCAGAATGCAAATGCCCGAACTCGCCATAGACGGCCCCGTACAGGCCGATGCGGCTTTGGACCCGCAGTTTATCCGGAAGCACTTCCCCTTTGCCGACTTGCACAAGCAGCCCAACCTCTTCATTTTCCCCGACCTCAACGCCAGCAACATCAGCCTGAAACTGCTAAGCAAAATGTGCAAAGTGCGCTCCATAGGCCCGATCATGATGGGCCTCGCACGCCCCGTACACTTTGTCATCAGGGGGTCTTCCGTGTCCAACATCGTGAATATGGCTGCCATTGCCTGCCGCGATGCACAAAAGAGATAAAAAAAAGAGGTTTGGCTTTCGCCAAACCTCTTTGCTCTATGCGGTCTCCAACGCTTCTGCGCGGAAGACCGGCCTGCCGTTTTCCATTTCGAGGAAAACGCGGCTGTGCGGCTTGATTTTGTCTTGCAGCATCTCCCTGGCCAACTCGTTGAGTACGTACCGCTGAATAACGCGCTTTAACGGCCGCGCTCCAAACTCGGGATGATATCCCTCTTCAGCCAGCCAGTCAATGGCTGCTTCGGAGACCTCCAGCTCTATGTCCTGCTTCGCCAATTTAGCCTTGAGTTGATTCAACTGCAAGCCGACAATCGCGTGAATGTCCTCTTTCGTCAGCGGACGGAACATGATGATGTCGTCTATGCGGTTGAGAAACTCCGGCCGCAGGCTGCGCTTCAGCAATTCGAACAACTCATCTTTGGTTTGCTCAATGACTTCCTCCCGGTTTTCCTCTTTCATCTTCTCAAAACGCTCGCGGATGATGTCCGAACCGAGGTTTGAGGTCATGATGATAATGGTGTTCTTGAAGTTGGCCACGCGCCCTTTGTTATCGGTCAAACGGCCATCTTCGAGTACCTGCAAGAGGATGTTAAACACATCCGGATGCGCCTTTTCAATTTCATCCAACAGGATGACGCTGTAAGGCTTTCTGCGCACGGCCTCGGTCAGTTGACCGCCTTCTTCGTAGCCCACATATCCGGGAGGCGCTCCCACCAGTCGCGAGACGGCATGGCGCTCCTGATATTCGCTCATGTCTATGCGCGTCATCATGTTCTCATCGTTGAAGAGAAACTCTGCCAGCGCTTTGGCCAACTCCGTTTTACCTACACCGGTCGTTCCGAGGAAAAGGAAGGAACCGATGGGGCGATTTTCGTTGGCCAACCCCGTGCGGCTGCGCCGAATGGCATCTGCCACAGCCTGTACGGCCTCGTCCTGCCCCACGACGCGCTTGTGGAGCTCTTCTTCGAGCCGCAACAACTTCTCGCGTTCGCTTTGTAACATGCGAGACACGGGGATGCCCGTCCAGCGAGCTACGATTTCGGCAATGTCCTCAGCGTCCACCTCGTCTTTCACCAGCAACTCACCGCGCTCTTGCAGCTCTTGCAACTCCTTGTTGAGAGCGTCCAACTTAGCTTCCACCTCAGGCACTTTTCCATAGCGAATCTCTGCCACAGCACTAAAATTGCCCTCGCGCTCCAAGCGTTGGGCATCGAGTTTGAGCTGTTCCAGTTCTTCTTTCAATTCCTGGATTTGGGTGATGAGACCGCGCTCTTCCTCCCATTTGGCTTTCAACTCGCGGCGCTGCTCCTGCAGATTGGCCAGTTCTTCTTCGATTTTGGCCAGTTTGCTTTTGTCTTTCTCGCGCTCCATAGCGGCCCGCTCAATTTCCAATTGACGGATCTTGCGCTCGACAACTTCCAGCTCTTCAGGCATGGAGTTCATCTCCAGGCGAAGGCGGGCTGCTGCCTCGTCAATCAGGTCAATGGCCTTGTCAGGCAAATGGCGGTCCGTGATGTAGCGCGTGGAAAGCTGTACGGCAGCTACGATGGCATCATCTGTAATGGCCACCTTGTGGTAGGTTTCGTACCTTTCCTTCAAGCCACGTAAAATGGAGATGGCATCTTCTTCAGAAGGCTCATCTACCATGACTTTCTGGAAGCGACGCTCTAAAGCTTTGTCCTTTTCGAAGTACTTTTGATACTCGTCTAAGGTGGTAGCGCCTATGGCTCTCAGCTCGCCACGGGCCAAAGCCGGCTTGAGGATGTTGGCGGCATCCATGGCGCCCTGGGTTTTTCCCGCACCGATGAGGGTGTGAATCTCGTCTATAAAGAGAAAGATATTGCCCTCCGAAGCAATCACCTCTTTGACAACGGATTTGAGGCGTTCCTCAAATTCACCCTGGTATTTGGCTCCGGCAATCAAGGCGCCCATATCCAGCGCAAAGATCTCTTTATCGCGCAGGTCATCGGGCACATCGCCATTGACAATGCGATGGGCAAGGCCCTCCACGATGGCCGTTTTACCCACACCCGGCTCTCCGATCAGGATGGGGTTGTTCTTCGTCCGGCGTGCCAAAATTTGCAACACGCGCCGAATCTCCTCATCACGCCCAATCACCGGATCGAGCTTGCCCGAGCGGGCGCGTTCATTCAGGTTGATGGCGTATTTATTCAAAGCCGCATAGCTGTCTTCAGCGCTGGCAGAAGTTACGCGACTGCCTTTGCGCAAATCCAAAATGGCTGCTTTGAGGTCTTTGGCCGTAATGCCACTGTCCTTCAGAAGCTGAGCGACCTGGTCATTGCCTTCTACCATAGCGAGAAGCAAGTGGTCTATAGCCACATACTCATCGCCAAACTCCTTCAGCAAGCTGTTCGCCCGCTGAATCAGCGTACTCAATGCCCGGGAAAGATAAGCATCTCCCCCGCTCACCTTGGGGTAAGACTGAATGATGGCGTCAAGCGCCATCTTCAAAGCCTGCGTGTTCACCCCCAATTTCTTCATGACGAAAGGCGTAACGCTTTCATCTATTTGCAAGATGGCCTCCAGCAGGTGCCCTGTCTCTATGGCCTGGTTCCCGTGTTCCATAGCCAATTGCTGCGCCCGTTGGATGACCTCTTGCGCTTTTATGGTCATGTTGTTCATATTCATCGTTCTTCTGTTTTAGATTTCGCCTTTCGGCAAATAATATCACTTATTTACACAAAAGGTATCTCCAAAACACATGCCGCAAAACACAATAGGCCTTTTTGGCAGACAAATGAATAATCATCAGCCTTTTTGGCAGGTAAGGTTACCAAGATACCGAGGCATTTCCACCAAATGCATGGCAAAATCCCAAACCTTTTCAAAGGGCACCACCTCTACCTCATAAGAATAACGGGATAAGCGGCTTTGACGCAGTCTCTCCAGATAATTCACAGCTTTTTTTCGGCATATACGGGGATTAAAACCGTGCCGTGGCAGCAACAACAACATGCGCATGATGTAATAAAGACGGGGCGTCTTTTCTTTATGCAGATAGCGATAGATATACTTTTCCAGAGATTCGATCATATCAATCAGGTAATCCTGTTTTTCAAATTTGGTATAAAATAAAATCTGCAAAATCAACATGGAGACGTTGTACCCCTCTTTGTCCTGACTCAACTCGGTGATGTCATTGAGCAACTTTTGAATGCTCAGGCGGGTTTCAGGCTCTTCCCCCGACAAACCTGTATGGAAAAGATAAGCATAGGCCTCGAGCAACTTCCAGCGCTCCTGATGGCTCTTGGACAAAGCCGAAAAGACGTTCGCCTGCTGCACCTTGCGCGCCAATCGCCACGACTCCCTGTAATAGCCCCGACGCAATTGCCACTTACATTCCAACTCTTTGACTACAATCCAATTCACTCCGCTGCGCGGAGTGTGCTTTTGCAGCCAGCACAGGGTTTCCTCCATTTCGTCTTGCATGTCCAATTGCAGGTAACAGGAAGCCAGTTGCAATTTGAAAGTGCGCAGATAATGCGTCAACCCCTTTCCCTTGAAAGCCTTGAGCTTCTTGATGGCATGATGACAGGCCTCTATGGCGCCGGCAAAATCATTTTGCGAAAGCTCGTTCATTACGCGAATGAAAAAACTGTGATGCACCATTAAAGGGGTAAACTCCAACTCGGCAAATTGGGACATCCACTGCAAAGCAGCTTGCACTTCTCTGTTCTGATCTGTCAACTCCCGCTTGGTGAGAATTTGGAAAAAGATACCCTCTACCCTGCCACTTAGCGCCAACTCAGCCTCATGGATTTTTAGTTGCTTTTGAATCTCTTCTCCTGCCCTGATGTACTTCTGTTTCTCGCCTCTGACCATAGCATAGAGATACCGCAACAAGCTCAAACCCTCTATGGCAAAAAGACGCGTATCATACTCATCTGTGGAATGAGTAAGACGGGTCAACAACTTCTCCGAAGCCTTGTAGTGATTGTCCTGCATCAGCCAACGGCCAAGCAATAAATTGCGGCAGGCTTGCCGATAACGCTCCTCCTTCCCGTTTTTCTTCTGCCTGCTAAAGCGCTGTAAAAACAACAAATCAGACAACTCCTCCCGCAAAGCCAACTTGGCCTTGGAGTAAGCCGTACTTTTTTCCTTACCGCAATACGCCCTGCAAACATCTGCATCCTGCTTATGCTCAGGGTTCTGCATCTCCAAAAACAAAGCATACAAACGCTCTTTCTGTTGTAACTGCTCCAACCAATAAGGGTAATGCTGCTTCTCCGCAACATCAATGGCAAGGATGAGTTCGCGTATCGTCCTCATAAGGCGGGGAGTTTGGTTTGCCCCAAAGATGAGGGAGTGCTGTGCCACTTTTGTAAAAAGTTTTCAAGGTTTTAAGAACCCCAAAAACACCCCTTTTTGACCACAACTAACCCCATAACTCACTGATTATCAAGCATTTAAGAAATCCAAAAATGCCCATAAAGGGAAAGGGGCAGACCCGCATCCGGGCCTGCCCCTTCTTATTCCGGCAGCAAACTGCCACTCACTTTTTTAGAAATTTCTCTGTTTCGGAGTAATCCATGCCCGCCGTTTTAGCCAATTCGATGGCTTCAAGAGCCGTTTTGTGGGCTTTGCCCTTTTTGCCCAGTTTGTAGTAAAGGGCGGCCAGGGTATCCATGTTGTAGTAGTTTTTATCGAGCGCCACAGACTTTTGGGCCAGTTTCACACCTTTTTTGAGCAGCTTTTTGTCATCTACTTTCATGTAGAAATCCCAGGCCAGGCCATTGAGCTCTTCCCAGCTTTGAGGCACCTGTTCTACATACTCCAGCGAAAGGCGGGCATACTTATCGTAATCTCTTGCAGCCCGTGCCTTAAAAATGGAATAGCGCAGAAAAAGCAAGTCGGCTTCCTCCGGCAAATGCTTTTGGAAAAGTGCTCTGGCGGCCTCCTCATCTTTCATGCTCATGGCCCGGTGTACCAACAACTCTTCCAAGCGCTTATCCACCACTTCTTTGCCAAAATGACGATTGAAATCTTCGCGATGACCAACCACATAATCGAAGAGCCTGGAGTCTGCAGATTCCATATAAGTGAAAATGAACTCCATATTTTCATCTGTGCTCCAGTCTTCCTGCGTGCGCAGATAGGCTTCTACCACAGGCAGGTGGCTGTCGTCATAGACTTCATAGCGCATGGCGGCATATTGGCGCAAAAAATCCGGGTCCCGCTCGCCATCGCGAAAGCGCTTGTCCCAGGCGGCGAGGTTGTTGGCAGGATCAAGAGCCTGCCTGCCCAATTCCATAAAGGCATCTGCATCGTGATAACCGAGAGAGCGATGAATCACCTCCCCGTGCCCGTCAATAAACAGCAAGGTGGGATAAGCACGCACCTCATATTTAATGGCCAGCCCCGGGCCTTCGCCCTTTTCCATGTCTATTTGGGCATTGATGAAATTGGCGTCATAAAAAGCTTTGACTTCAGGGTCGGTAAAGACCTTTTTATCCATAGCCTTGCATGGGCCACACCAGGAAGCGTAGGCATCGAGAAAGATGAGTTTGTTTTCATCATTGGCGAGACGCAGCAACTCCTTCCACTCCATATTCTTGAAGTCAATGCGGCTTTCCTGAGCAGCCAGGCTCAGGCTTAAGGTAAAAGAGAAGAGAAAAATCAGCAGGTACTGTTTCATGAGTTGTGAATTTTACGGATGAGAGCTTCCACCATGGCCTTGGCATTGGGGCTGATTTCCTCAGCCATTTTCAATGCCTGTTGAGCCGTTTCGAGCGCTTTATCCTTCAGCCCGGCCTGCAACAACAAATTGGCATAGGTGTAATAATACATATACGATTCTCCGATTTCAGCCGAACGGGCCGAGATTTTCAAAGCGAGTTTCATCGCTTTGGCATCGTGAGGCAAATACACCGCAATGGTTTTTGCCAGGGCATCTAAGGCAGAAGCATCTTCCCAAATGATGTGTTTCGCGTATTTCTTTGAGGCTTTCAAATAACGCTTTTCGTCTCCGGTAGCCTTGTAAAAATCCATGTCGGCCTTCAGCCCAAAAGCTTTGGCTTTTTGCGGATAATATTTTTTCATTTTAGCTTTGGCCTCTTTCAACAAATCCTCACTGCGAAATGCTATGGCCTTTTCCACGGTACGGCTACAGGCTTTATAGATGCGCTCATTGACTTCATTGCCGCCAACGAGAAAGGCAATGCGATCGCGATGCTGCACAAAAAGATCAAAAATGCGGGAATCTGCTTCCGTGGTCGCTTCATAGATAAAGCGCAGGTTAAAAGGCGTGGTCAGGTCTGTTTGGCTACGGAGGTAGTCGTTGGCAATTTTCAGGCTGGGTTTTCCGGCCTGATTGAGCGCTTTGACGTATTTGTAAATCAATTCCGGATCGCGATTGCCCTTTTCGTAGGCTTCGGCATATTGCTTGCTGCGATCCACTTTCGACAGCGCCTTTTCGCCCAGAGCTATAAAGGCATCCGATTTTTGAAAGCCTTTCACCTGCTGAATGACTTCACCGGTATAATCTATGTAAAACAAAGTAGGAAAAGCCGAAACGGGATATTTCTGGCGAAATTTAAGCCCTTCGCCCTGCTCCATATCCAGTTTCATATTGATAAAATGCTGGTTGTAGAAAGCCCCTACTTCGGGGTCTGTAAATACCGTCTTGGCCATGCGTTTGCATGGCCCGCACCAAACTGCATAGGCATCCACAAAAATGATCTTCTCCTGTTGGCGGGCCAGTTCCAAAGCCTCTTCCCAGCTTCCGTGGAAAAAATCTATGCCCTGGGCAAATGCTCCTCCGCTCATCCTCCCCCCAAAAGCAGGGAGGAGAGAGAAAAGTAAAAAGAAGAGCACAGCAGTAAATGCCCTGTAATGATGGAGTAGTTTTTTCATGGATATCGGATTTCGACTTCGCACAGAGAGCCTTTCGCCTTATTTTCCTTCCTGATTTTGCTTTTCAAACTGTTTAACCATATCCTCCGGATCGCGATCTATGACCTGCAATAGATCGCGGATGCCTGAGACATACTCGTGAGCGGGATATTTTTGGATGAAAAGCTCATAATAATGCCTTGCGAGATGGCGATCGCGAATGGAATTGTCGCAGGTAAAACCCTGGCGAAAGAGCGCATGCGGTGCCACCTCTGTCTCGGGATACAACTGCCAAACCTTACCCCACAACTCCACTGCCCGACGATACTGTCGCAGGCTGTTGGCTACATTGGCAGCCTCAAAGTACAAGACAGCAGAAGCGGTATCCTTCGGATGTGCCTCGGCATACTGTACACTTTTGGCAATAAACTCCTCTCCCGTTTCCGGCGTCTCGAGAATATTCACCGTGTTGTCCAGCTTGTCTTTCAGGTACTGAATCTGTTGTTGCAGTTGCTGGTCCTCAGCAGGCTGGGACTTCTCTTCCTGTTGCTGCTTGCTGCTACAACTCGCCAGCAGGACGAAAGCCGACAAAAAGAGTAGAAATAAAAAAGTGTTTTTGACCATAAAAACTTCTTTTATTCCGGAGTGAAAAGACTGAGTTGATGGCTGCTTCTTTGGGGTACCAAATCTGAAGTCGTCTCACTTAAAACAGCTAAAATATCCTGAAAAGAGCTGAAAGACATCCCGCCCCGACTTATCAGTTGGGTATTGCCTTTTGCCGCTATTTCCAGAAAAGCAGGTTCTAAAACCAATAAAGGAATCCCCCGCTGTAAAGCAAATTTCGCAGCGGCAAAAGTGCCACTCATGCGACCTTTTGCATCTCGCTCAGGCCCCGAAGCTATAACAATCACCGCATCTGAAAGTCCACAAACTATTTTATTTCGCTGCATGGCAAAACGAGCATTCCAACTTTGTTTTGGCAAAAATTGGGATAGAAAAAGGGTGTTCCTTTTCCAGTCATATTGCCGGAAGTCGCGTTTTATAGAAAGATGCTTAATCCCCATGCTCAAAACAGCAGTCGTAGTTCCATCACCACTCAAAGCTCCTATGTGCGCAGCAGTATCTACTCCCTTTGCATAGCCCGAAACGATATTATATCCCTCAGCAGTTAAAGACTTGGCTAACTCTTTTGTAAACATTACTTCCTTTTCTGAAACACCCCTGGATCCAACTACAGAAATACTTTTCATCCCCGCCAAACGCCAATTCCCCTTGAAAAACAACACAGGAGGGGCAGCATCACCCAGCCTTGCCCTGAGCAGATTTGGATATGCCTCATCTAAAATGGTAAGCATATTTGCTCCATCCTTAACTAAAGCCTCGTATTCCTCCCAAACTGATTCAGTTGCATCAAAATCACTCTTTTGAATGCTTGCATATCGGCCGCCTTTGGCAAAAAGAGGGATTTGCTCATATAACTCTTTTTGTGACATTGTAAAAATGTCCTTAACAGAAAAACCCCTGCCTTTTACCCACAACAAAAGCCTGGACAGGCCTTTCTCACCAAAGCCTTTTAGATGTAAAAGACGATATATATAGAAGTGTTCATTCATGACTATCGTTTTGTGCGGGTTTTAGTTAATGTAATGACAAATACATTTTTGGCTTTACCCAAAGCTATCCCCCATGCCCAATTGCCATGCAGTTCTATAGGATGTTTCTCCATGCTTTGCTTTCTAACTTACCAAACGCCCAAAAATACAACATGTTTCAGGTTTCATCCTTGCTATCGGGGCAAAAAAGACCCAATTAGCCCTTACCTGACAAGTCTGTCATTTTTCCGATGGAGGAGTTTGGCGGCAGCAGCCGCCCAAAGCACTTTGCTTTGAGCATAAAAAAAGCGCTTGACCTTTCGGACAAGCGCTTTTGTATGGAGCTTTTTTATTTTCGATGGGCACCCTGCACCAGCAGGGCTACTTCATTGTTGAGCACTTCGATGAAGCCGCTTTCAATCTCGAACTCCAGTACCTTGCCCGGAGCATCGTCCTCTTTGATGGCTGCGTGCTCGATGTCGTAATAGCGATAAGTGCCCGGAGAGGTAACTAAGGTAATTACGCCCTTCTCAAGGGCAGAGACGATGGGAGCGTGGTTCTTCAAAACCTGAAATTGCCCCATGACACCCGGCACTTTTACGGAAGCAGCGCGGCCACTGAAAAGCTCTCTGTCAGGAGTAAGTACGGTAATCTGCATATCCATGCTTTAAGGTTCAAGAGCAGGCCGCCGAAGAGACCAGCCTGCTCTATGATTATTTGGCTTCAGCCAACATTTTCTTACCGGCTTCGATGACCTCATCAATGGTGCCCTTGAGGTTGAAAGCAGCCTCGGGGTATTCATCCACTTCGCCGTCCATGATCATGTTAAAGCCTCGGATGGTCTCTTCAATCGGCACTACCACACCTTTCAGGCCCGTAAACTGCTCGGCCACGTGGAAGGGCTGAGACAGGAAGCGCTGCACACGACGGGCACGGGACACCACCAATTTATCCTCATCTGAGAGTTCTTCAATACCGAGAATGGCGATGATGTCCTGCAATTCGTTGTAGCGCTGCAGGATGTTTTTCACGCGGTTGGCACAGTTGTAGTGCTCCTCACCAATGATCAGCGGATCGAGAATACGAGAAGTAGAATCCAGCGGGTCCACTGCAGGATAGATACCCAAAGATGCAATCTTACGACTGAGTACCGTGGTGGCATCGAGGTGAGCAAAAGTAGTTGCAGGCGCCGGGTCCGTCAAGTCATCGGCAGGTACATATACAGCCTGAACCGAGGTGATGGAGCCTCGCTTGGTAGAAGTGATTCGCTCCTGCATCAGACCCATCTCCGTAGCCAGCGTCGGTTGATAACCCACAGCAGAAGGCATGCGCCCAAGCAAAGCAGACACCTCCGAACCGGCCTGCGTAAAGCGGAAGATGTTGTCAATAAAGAAAAGAATATCACGACCTCCGGCAGGATCGCTCAAATCGCCATCGCGGAAGTACTCCGCTACGGTCAATCCGGACAGAGCCACGCGGGCGCGGGCGCCGGGAGGCTCGTTCATCTGGCCAAATACCAGCGTGGCCTGGGAGTTGCCCAGGGCTTTCATATCTACTTTGGAGAGGTCCCAGCCACCGGCTTCCATGCTCTCCATAAATTCCTCACCGTATTTAATCACATTGGCTTCCAACATCTCTCGCAACAGGTCGTTGCCCTCACGCGTACGCTCACCCACACCGGCAAACACCGAGATACCCTCGTACTGCTTGGCAATGTTGTTGATGAGCTCCATGATAAGTACCGTCTTGCCCACACCGGCACCGCCAAAGAGTCCGATTTTACCACCCTTCATATAAGGCTCAATCAGGTCAATGACCTTGATTCCGGTGTAAAGGATTTCCTTCTCCGTAGAGAGGTCTTCATAGGTAGGCGGCTTGCGGTGAATGGGATAAGCATTCTCGTCTTTGGGCACTTCGCCAATGCCGTCAATGGCCTTGCCCACTACATTGAAAAGACGGCCCTTGATCTCATCTCCTACCGGCATGGTGATGGGCGAACCCGTATCCGTTACTTCCATGCCACGCACCAAACCGTCAGTGGAGTCCATTGCAATGGTACGCACGGAGTCTTCACCGAGGTGCTGCTGCACCTCCAACACAAGCACATCTCCATTGGCGCGCTTGATTTCCAGGGCGTTATGAATGTCAGGCAGAACAGAACCCTCTGCTTCAAAGGACACGTCCACTACGGGACCAATAACCTGTTTTATGCGACCGATGTTTGCCATAATATCTTTGAGTCTGTTATGGTTGGTTCGAAAATCGGCGCAAAGGTAAGGCGATTTGTAGAAATGGGAGGGCATTTACAGAAAAGTTTTTTGAGGACATCAATCCCGCCCGCCGACAAGCGCTTATCACAAATTGAGCAGGACATACTCAATCACACACCTACGAGGAATACTGCGGGACGCTTCTCCGTAAAATTCAGTGGACTTTTCTGCCATTGGGCGATGCTGCGGGTATAAATCTCTTCGGAGGGGAGGCTGAGGTCTAAGGCCACGCAAAGCATGGTTTGGGGCGACAGGCTGCGCAAGATGTCTTCGAACAGGGCTGCATTGCGATAGGGCGTTTCGATGAACAGCTGCGTCTGACCACTGGCCTGTGCTTCTCGCTCCAGGGCACGCAGCTTCTTGCGCCGCGCATCGCTCTTCACGGGCAAATAGCCGTGAAAGGCAAAATTTTGGCCATTCAGGCCCGAGGCCATCAGGGCCAGCAAAAGAGAGGATGGCCCGCTCAAAGGCTTGACGCGAATGCCTCGCGCATGGGCCTCGCGCACCACCACAGCCCCCGGGTCAGCTACGCCCGGGCAGCCGGCTTCGGAGAGCAGCCCCATGTCTTCCCCTTGCAATAAGGGCTCTAAGATGCCTTTCGGCAAATTAGACGGACGGTGTTTGTCCAGCTCGTAAAACCTCATTTCGCTTATATTTGCCGCAGGCAAAGCGCTTTTGATAAAGCGACGGGCCGTGCGCACGCGCTCAACGATGAAAAAACGCAAATCGGGCAAAACAGCCAGGGCTTCACCTGATAGGGCTGCAAGGCCACCCTCGCCGAGGGGCGCAGGTACGAGATACAGAATTCCTGTTTGACGGGACATGGCACAAAGATAGAAACTCAAAGCATGCAAAAACTACGCAAAATCATCGAAAACGCCTGGGAGCACAGAGAGCTGCTCGAAGTCATCGAAGTGCGCGATGCCGTGCGCGAAGTCATCGCCCTGCTCGATGCAGGAAAACTGCGCGTAGCCGAGCCCCTGCCAGACGGTGAAAACGGCGCTCTTTCCTGGCAAGTCCATGAGTGGGTCAAAAAAGCCGTGGTGCTCTATTTCCCCATCCAACACATGCGCGTCATGGAGGTGCCTCCCTTTGAATACTACGACAAAATCCCCCTGAAGAAAAACTTCCAAAAGCAGGGCGTGCGCGTAGTGCCCCCCGCCACAGCTCGCTTTGGCGCCCACTTGGAGCGGGGCGTCATCCTCATGCCCGGCTACGTCAACATCGGCGCCTATGTGGGCGCCCACACCATGGTGGACACCTGGGCCACCGTGGGCTCCTGCGCACAAATCGGTCGCAACGTACACCTCAGCGGAGGCGTGGGCATCGGAGGCGTGCTCGAACCCCTGCAGGCCATGCCCGTCATCATCGAAGACGATTGCTTTATAGGCTCGCGCAGCATCGTCGTAGAAGGCGTACACATCGAACGCGAAGCCGTGCTCGGAGCCAATGTCGTGCTCACCCAATCCACCCGCATCATTGACGTTACCGGCCCCGAACCCGTAACCATGCGTGGCAGAGTGCCTGCCCGTTCCGTAGTCATCCCCGGAGGATATACCAAAAAATTTCCCGCCGGAGAATTCCAGGTGCCCTGTGCCCTCATCATCGGCCAACGCAAGGAAAGCACCGATAAAAAAACCTCCCTCAACCAGGCTCTGCGAGCGTACCATGTAAGCGTGTAAGCCGGCTTCCCAAAAGGGAATGATTCGGTATCATCTGATTCCGTACCTTTGTGGCTTGATATGTCCAAACCGGATGAATGATGGACGCACGCACTCCCCGCCCCCTTAGTATAAAAAACAGTTTGGTAGTTTTCGCAGAGCATGGATATTAAAACCCAAATACAGCAAGACAAACTGCCTCAGCACGTAGCCGTCATCATGGACGGCAACGGCCGCTGGGCAGCCGAACGCAACCGCCCCAGAGTCTTCGGACACCGACAGGGCGTGCGGGCCGTGCGGGCTGTTACAGAAGCCGCTGCCGAACTGGGCATCCCCTATCTCACCCTCTATGCCTTCTCCACCGAAAACTGGAAACGCCCGCGCACCGAGGTCAATGCCCTGATGAGCCTGCTGGTCGAAACCATCCGCAAAGAGGTCAAAGAACTCAACAAAAACGACATCAAACTCAACGCCATAGGAGACCTCCAAAAACTGCCCCAAAAAAGCCATGAAGCACTGATAGAAGGCATTCGCAGCACCGCCAACAACAAACGAATGACCCTCACCCTCGCCCTCAACTACAGCGGCCGCTGGGACATCCTCCAAGCCGCGAAAAGCATTTGCCGAAAGGCAGCTCTCAACAAAAATGCAGAAACTCCACATGACCCCTATGAAAAACTTTCCGAAGAAGACTTCCGGCAGGCCCTCTGCACCCGCGACCTGCCCGAGCCGGAACTGCTCATTCGCACCAGTGGCGAAATGCGCATCAGCAACTTCCTGCTCTGGGAAATGGCCTATACGGAACTCTACTTCTCCAAAGTCTTTTGGCCGGATTTCTCGAAAGAGGATTTCTACAAAGCCATCCTCGACTTTCAACAAAGAGAACGACGCTTCGGCGGCCTCTCACCAACAAACCCATGAACGACGACAAAGCCGCTTTGATATGCAGCTTCACGAATATACAACCACAACGCCCTTTAAACACTCTTATAAAAGGCGTTGACTCAAAAAACAACGGCGCCATTTTTGAATGCCGTTTTTGTGAAAACTCAAATACGATATGATTCGCAAACAAACCTTCCTCATAATTGCAGGCCTGCTGCTGAACTTTGGCGCTTTCGCGCAAATTACGGACAGCCTGCCACCGGTATTCGACTACAGCACCCCCGTTCAGGAGTACGAAATCGGAGGCATCTCCGTAGTCGGCGCCAAATACAGCGACGCCAATGCCCTGCGCACCGTAGCCGGCCTGCGCGTGGGTGAAAAAATACGCATCCCCGGGCCGGAAACGGCTGCTGCCATCAAAAACCTCTGGAAGCTCAAGCTCTTCACCGATGTGCAAATCGTCAAAGAACGCACCGCCGGCGACCTCGTCTTCCTTCAAATCCGCGTGCAGGAACGCCCGCGCCTGACTACCCACTCCTTCAAAGGCGCCAAAAAAACAGACCACGACGACCTCAATCTCGAAGTCAACAGATTCCTCGTCAAAGGAGGTATCGTTACCGAAAACGTGAAGCGAAGCGCCGCCCGCGCCATCGAAAAATACTACATCGGCAAAGGATATCTCGATGCCAAAGTAAAAGTCGAAGAAATACCCGATACCAAACACATCAATGCCGTCAAACTGGCCTTCAACATCCATCGCGGCAAACGCGTGCGCATCAAAGACATCGTCTTCGAAGGCAATGAAACCGTGCCCGCCCGCAAATTGCGCCGCAAACTGGAAAATACCAAACGCAAACGCCGCATCTTCGCAGGCTCTAAACTCATCTACGACGATTACGAAGAGGACAAGCAAAATCTCATCCACTACTACAACACCATCGGATATCGCGATGCCCGCATCCTCGGCGATGAAATTACCCGCGACGAAAAAGGCAACCTCATCATCAAAATAAAAATCGAAGAGGGCAACCCCTATTACTTCCGCAACATCGCCTTCAAAGGCAACTCCATCTACGAGGACGAACTGCTGCACAGCATCCTCGGCATCGAAAAAGGCGACATCTACAACCAGGAATTGCTCGACACACGACTCAACTACAGCCAGGACGGCCGCGATATCAGCACCCTCTACATGGACAACGGCTACCTCTTCTTCCGCATAGACCCCGTCGAAAAAGCCGTCGTGGGCGACTCCATAGACATGGAACTCCGCATCTACGAAGGCCCGCTCGCCACCATTGACAAGGTACTCATCCACGGCAATGACCGCACCCATGAGCACGTCATACGCCGCGAGTTGCGCACCATTCCGGGCAACAAATTCAGCCGCACAGACATCATCCGCTCCCAGCGCGAAATCGTCAACCTCGGCTACTTCAATCCCGAAACCCTCGGCATCAACACCCCCGTCAACCCCGAACGCGGTACCGTGGACATCGAATACACCGTAGAAGAAAAACCCTCCGACCAACTCGAACTCTCCGCCGGCTGGGGCGGCTTTAACAGAGGCGTCATAGGTACACTCGGCATCTCCTTCAACAACTTCTCCGTGCGCAACATCCTCAACAAAGATGCCTGGGCGCCCCTGCCACAGGGCGATGGCCAACGCCTCTCCGTGCGCGCACAAACCAACGGACGCTTTTATCAATCCTACAACTTCAGCTTCACCGAACCCTGGCTGGGCGGCAAAAAGCCCAACTCCTTCTCCGTGGCCACCTTTCACACCATCCTCACCAACGGCCTCGACAAAGAAGACACCAACTTCGGCAAATTCTCCATTACCGGAGGAAGCGTAAGCCTCGGAACGCGCCTCAAAATACCCGACGACAACTTCATCTCCTCCACCGCCATCAACTACCAGGGCATCTCCCTGAAAAACTGGTCCACAGGCCTGTTCCGCACCGATGACGGCCAGGTGGTCTCAGAAGGCTTTTACAACAACTTCAGCATCACCCAAACCATCTCGCGCTCTTCCATAGACAACCCCCTCTTCCCGCAAAGCGGCTCGGTATTCACCCTCTCCGTGCAACTCACGCCGCCTTACTCGCTCTTCAAAAAAGAAGACCCGGCCGACCTCACCCTCCAGGAGCGTTACCGCTGGTTGGAATACCACAAATGGCGCTTTAGCGCCGAGTGGTACACCGCCGTAGCCGGCAAACTCACCCTCAAACTGGGTGCCAAATTCGGCATGCTCGGCGCCTACAACAAACGAACGGGCATCTCCCCCTTCGAGCGCTTCCAACTCGGCGGCGACGGACTGAACAACCTGCAATTCGGCCAGTTCAACGGCACAGACATCGTCTCTATGCGGGGCTACGAAATTGATGATGTGGAAGCCAACTTCAGGAACGGACAAAACGTAGCTACCCCCATCTACGACAAGCTCACTGTGGAGCTGCGCTATCCGCTTTCGCTAAATCCCAACTCGACCATTTACGTGCTGGCCTTTGCAGAAGGCGCCAACGCCTGGCAGAGTTACAGCGAGTTTAACCCCTTCGAGCTGAAACGCTCGGTGGGCATGGGCCTGCGCGTATTCCTGCCCATGTTTGGCCTGCTCGGCTTCGACTATGCCATCGGCTTCGACAAATACGTACCCCCGGGCACGCAGGGCAGCTTCTTCAACAAGTACGGAAACTTCAACATCATTCTGGGCTTTGAGCCCGAATAAAGCGCTGCGCCACCTTCGCCCACTGATAGTGCTCGTAAAAAGCGCCCGGCACAGGCAAGCCGGCCTCCGGCAACAACTCGAACAATTTTTCGCAAAAAAGCTCATGGGCGTGGTCCGGTACCACGCCCAGTTTTTTTCCGCAAAGCTCGCGATGCACGCCCAGCGCTCCCCTGTGGTAAGAAACCACCGACTTACCCAGCGCCAAAGCCTCTATCAACTTCGTCTTCACTCCCCCGCCGGAAACGATGGGATTCAGCACCAGATCAGAGGCCAAAACGTATTCCTCTATGTCTTCCACATAGCCCAAATAGGCGATATGCGCCTCTGAAAAAGCCTCCATTTGCCGAAAGGCATCGGGCAAGCCACCTCCGCAAATCAGTATCCGGTAAGGAAATTCCGCCCGCTCCTTCAAAAAGGGGTTGATGCGCAGCAGGATATGCTCCACGGCCTCCAGATTGGGCCGGTAAGTCTGCGGGCCAAAAAAGAGCAACAGCTTCTCCTCTTCCGAAAATCCGTGTCGCTCCAAAACCGCTTTGCGCGCAGCAGCAGCCCGCTCCGGCGGAGGCGATTGCTCGGGATAACAGCCGTAAGGCAATTCCATACAACGCCCGGGCTCCAACTGAAAAGCCTCTATGGCCGGCGCAATTTCATCCGGTGAAATGAAAAACAGCTTATCGGCCCGCCTGTAAACGCGGCCTTCCACCCGTTTCACAATGGGCCAATACCACTTGCCCATGCTGCGAAAGCGTTCGTACTCCAGATTTTGCACCCACACCTGCATCGGTATCTTCAGCTTTCGCAAAACGGGCCCCAACAGCAAACCGATAAAGGGCTGATGCAACAGGCATACGTCAATTTCCCGCTTTCGCAAAAATTGACCCACGCGGCGGGCTACAGCCGGCGAGAAGTATTTTCGCTTGCCTTCCGGCAAATGCCGATACAACGCAAAGGGCTGCCCCCCCTCCAAAGGATTGGCATCGGTGGAAAGGACGAAAAAATCACTCGCCTTTGCGGCAAATGCAGCCAGCCCGTAAGCCGCCTGATGCCCCCCATTGCGCGGAGGCACAAAGCGATAGGGGACGATGAAGGCGATTTTAAGGGAGTTTTTCATTGAAAAAAGTGAGTTCTGTTCTTTTGCCTTGATGCAAAAGAACCAAAAAATCAAGGCTTAATTCATTTCTTAACGCAGATGAAAGCACAAAAATCCTAAAACGAATAAACTCGCCATCACGCTCAGAGTTTGCCCTATTCACATCTGTTTCTTCACCTCATTTATTTCGCTTCTGACATCTTTTGGCTCAAACATATTCGTTCCTTAACGGATTTTTGCACTTCCATCTGCTAAAATGAATTAGGCCGGAATCTACAAGCAGTGTGCTTAGCGATGGCCTTTGTCCCGAGGGCTGCCGGAGTCCGGACGGGGGAGAAGTTCGACATATTTCAGTCTCAAGTTTTTAATTCCTTTGTGCCTTTGCATCCCTTCAACTACGTTCAGGGTAGCACTTTGCGAGACATAAGTGAAAACTTTTTGCCAAAATACAACTTTTTGACTCTAAAGGTCTTCTACCAACACTATTTGCACCTCTGATACCCTACTCAATTTCTTATCATTAGTCAAAAACTGATCGCAATTTTTTTCTATCGCCACCGACATTTGAAGCGCATCCATTCCCTTCAAAAAATCATATTTCGCTCTTAATTTGTATGCAGTTCGGGCAACTTGTTGATCAATTTCCTCAACAGAAATACCTAACAATTGTAAAAAATTCTCAAATTGCAAAATTAGTTCTTGCTGCCCCTTACGCTCTGGCATTACTCCAAATTCCATAACCGTAATAACACTCGTTACCAACTCATGCTCACTATTAACGGCATCAAGGATAAAATTTCTAACCTTTTCAACAAATTCCGGATTGTTTTCAACCAAATATATAAAAGGCGATGTATCAATAAAAGTTTTCATCAACAAACTGCTTTCATATAAAAACCATTAGCACAGGACTTAGCATTTAAACCCTATCGCCTTCTCTCAATTCATCCACATACTTTTGGCCATCTGTATCCCAAACGCCTTTTCCACTTCCTATCAAATTCTCCAAAGCGGCTTCTGCCCGCTTCTTGCGATCAACTCTTCGAAGAATTTGCTGAAGAATCACTTCCAGGTCCTTCAGGCTCAAATTGTTAATTTCTTTGATCAGCTCCTGAATTTTAGTCATTTTATTTAACTTTTAGTCATGCAAAAGTACGTTTTTTCTACACTTCAGTCAAATTTTTTCGCACAGCATAGCATTCCCCCTACCTCTTCTTCTTCCGGTGCGATTTCTTTTTCTGTGGCACGGCCTTTTTCTTCACGGGTTCTTCCTCTTCGCTTTGCCAGGTTTCCCAGGCGGCCAGGCCGATCATGCCGAGGAGCCCGAGGAGGATGATGGCAGAGAAAATGCGGGAAACCATGACGCCCTTATAGTAAGCATCCGGCTCAAAGACCATTTCTATGGTGTGATCGCCGGCAGGGACGCGCAGGCCGCGCAGCAGGTAATTGACGCGTATGAGCTCGGCCGGTTGGCCGTCTATGAAGGCTTTCCAGCCCTTATTGGGGCCATACCATATTTCGGAGAAGACTACCAACTGTTCGTAGTTGGAGACGAATTCGTACTTCAATTTGTCGGGGGCATACTCCAGGAGGAGGATATGGCCATCTGTGATGTCCTTGGGTTGAAAGCCCTTTAAGGCCTCTTTAAACTCCTCGTGTACCACGGCCTGGTGAGAGAGGTCCACTTTCTCGAGCAGGGCAATCTCGTCATCGGCAGTAGGAGCAAAGGCGATGCTGTCCACAAACCAGGCATTGCCGAAAGCGTCGGGATTGCGCTGGGCCTGGGGTTTGCCGTTGGCGTCCTTTACGATGATGTAGCGCCCGTTGAGCATGTTGATCACGGGTGGATAATTCTTGCTCAAATAGCGGTCAATGATGTCCTGATAGCGCTGCAGCTTAGCCGCGTGATAGCCGCCGAGAGAGCGGTGGTAGTAAGAAGTGCGGGTAGAATTAAAGGTATTTTCCGAAAGGTCATAGACGCGATAGTGCAGCGTTTTATCCGTCAGGATGATCTCATCGGCTTCGCGCTTGGGGAAAGCTTCCTGCTGATTGCGCTTCGGCTGGAAGTCGTCCGGACTCAGGTAGCGGCGATCTACGCCCCAAAAGTCTATGAGTATCAGCAAACCCAGGCCGAGTATGGTGAACAACGGCTTGAGCATGCCCTTGAGGTAAGTGTATAAGAGACCGGCAGACAGCAATACCATGATCAAGGCGCGGAAGGAATCTCCTCGCATCAGACTCTTGCGATCGGCAATCAAAGCATTGATGTTCAGGCCCATTTGCGCGTATTGGTTATCCTGAGCGCCTTCAAAACCAAACACAGAGGGGCCAAACAGGGCAAAGAAAAGCGCCATACCTCCGGCAATGCCGGCAGACACGTACAAGGCCTTGAGAGCCCGCTGCCTGTCCACCTTCCCGCTCAGCACCTGATGCAGGCCCAAAGCCCCCAGCAGGGGCATCAGGAAAGTGGCTATGCTGAGGATGGAGTTGGGCGTCCGGAATTTGTTGTAGAGCGGAACGTACTCGAAGAAAAAGCGGTTGAAAGCCTCGAAGTTTTTGCCCATAGAGAGCAAAAAGAGCAAAAGCGTACTCAGGCCTATCCACCATTTCACCGGCCCGTCCACCACCTGCAGGCCAAAGAGAAAGAGTAAAAAGACCACGATGCCTATATAAACGGGCCCGCTGGTGAAGGGCAGTTTACCCCAGTACAGCGGCGCGCCCCATTGGGGCGGCAGGTTGACCCCGCGCAGCGACTTCATGGTGGCCGATTCCGGCCCGAGGCGCTCACTGGAGCTGCCGCCGGCCACGCCCGGAATGAAAGAAGAAAACACGTCAATCAGGCCATTGCTCCACTGCATGGCATAATCCCAGGACAAACCCTCCGTAGCGCTGGAAGAAGAAGGGTCGGCAGGCTTGGTCAAAATGGGCTTGCCGCGCATGGTGTCTTTGGAGTATTCGTAAGTTACCCAGAGGTTAGAGGCCCCGGCGCCGAGCGCGAGTATGCCGCCTATGAGCAAGGCCCCTGCCGCCTTGAAAAATTCCATCAGGCGCCCCCTCTTGTAGTCGTAAACCAACTGAGCGATGCCGAGAAACGGCAGCGTCAAAAAGAAGTAGTAGAGCATCTGCAGGTGGTTCGCCACAATGGCCAGGCCCATGCCCAAAGCAAAAAGCAGACCTCCCCTCAGATAACGCCCCCGAAAAGCCGTCAGCAAACCCGCAGCCATAAAGGGCAGGTAGGTGATGACTTTCAATTTCGTCATGTGGCCCGCCTCATACAAAATTATGTTGTTCGTCATAAATCCAAAAGCCACCGAACTGATCACGGCCAGCCAAAACTCCACCCCAAGACACATCATCAAGATGTAAAAGCCTATCATAGCCATGAGAAAACGCGCCAGAGGATTGTCCACAAATTTGCGGAAGAAGATGTCTATGCTCTTCAGAAAATTGCCCTTGCTAATGGTATTGATCTGATAGGTGGGCATGCCCCCAAACATGGAGTTCGTCCACAGCGACTCATGCCCCGTCTTTTCCTTCCAGGCACGCACTTCCTCCGACATGCCGCGGTACTGCAAAACATCCCCCTGCTGCAAAGTCTTCCCCTGAAACTGCGGATAGAAAAACAATGCGCCAAGGATGAAAAATACCGCAAAGGCACCGAGATGCGGAAGCATTTTTTGAAAGATCTTTTTCATGGATGGTAGTTTTGCTTTGAGCGAAGCAAAGATAATAGAAATTGCAAGACTCCATATCCGCAAAACGCCATGGCTGTACCGGCCCTGCAGGCATTGAAAACCTCAAGCAGCCGGCCGCACCAAACTTTTTTCCTAAAAAAGGCAGACATGGCTTTGAGAAAACAAAAAGATGTGTATCTTTGCCCCGCTTTTGGAATCAAGCCCAAAAGCAGAACGCAGCCGGGCAACTCCTCACTGCACGGATGCGGGCCGGTGCGGTAGCTCAGTTGGTAGAGCACTGGACTGAAAATCCAGGCGTCGGCGGTTCAAATCCGTCCCGCACCACAGCCTGTGAGAGGCATTGCCTAAGGCAATGCCTCTTTTTTTGTATCTTTGCTCTCATGCAAAACTTACCGATAGGCATACAAGACTTTAGCAAGATTCGAAAAGAAGGCTACCTTTATGTAGATAAAACCCGGCTTATTTACCAGTTGACTTCGCAAGGCGGTTACTACTTCCTCTCCCGCCCCCGCCGCTTTGGCAAATCCCTGCTGGTGAGCACCATGAAAGAACTCTTCAGCGGGAGCAGAGAATTGTTCAAAGGCCTCTGGATAGAAGACCACTGGGACTGGGAAAAAACCAATCCCGTCATACACATCCCCTTTGCCAGCTTAGATTATCACATGAACGGGCTCTATGTCGAACTTCAAAAGTACATTCAGGAAGTAGCCCGCTCCCACGGCATATCCTTGCAGGACGACAGTCTCAAAAATCAATTTGAAGAGCTTCTGAGAAAACTGGCTCAGGCCAAAGGTCAGGTAGCCCTGCTCATAGACGAATACGACAAACCCATCATAGATTACCTTGGAAAAGAAATTGCCCGGGCACAGGAAAACCAACAAATTCTCAAAAACTTCTACTCCGTCATCAAAGACAGCGACCCTTGGCTGCGCATGGTCTTCATTACAGGTGTATCCAAGTTCAGCCGCGTCAGCATCTTTTCCGACCTCAACAACCTGAACGACATCACCATGTCGCCCCGCCATTCCACCCTGCTCGGCTACACCGAGGAAGAGTTAGAACACTTCTTTGCCGGACACCTTCGCGACTTTTCAGAAGAAACCGGAATGAGTACAGAGGAGGCGCTCACCCAAATCAAAAACTGGTACAACGGTTATAGCTGGGATGGGCGGAAATTCGTTTACAATCCCTTCAGCATTCTGCTTCTGTTTTACAACGGGACTTTCTCCAATTATTGGTTTAAAACGGCTACGCCTACCTTTCTGATAGATCTCATCAAGGAAAAACAGTACTACAACTTCGATGGCATGGAGGTGGGCGAGTCTTTCTTCGAAGCTTTTCAAATCAGCAAGGACATCCCCACAGGCGCCCTGCTCTTCCAGACGGGTTATCTGACGGTAAAAAAATACGACTCGAAAACCCG
>Ga0256832_1000296_pt1 | contig 31204 bp, 56 predicted proteins | sample 134614metaG_FD_190534 | JGI IMG/M metagenome (GOLD analysis project Ga0256832, IMG submission 190534) | Hydrothermal vent microbial communities from Lau Basin, Pacific Ocean - 134-614 | ecosystem: Environmental > Aquatic > Marine > Hydrothermal vents | place: Pacific Ocean: Lau Basin | collected...
GGAGATAAAGAAGGAGGCACTGAGCTATGAGGAGTTAAAACGCCTCCTCTACGCCACTGTACCAAATGTGAGGCTGTTCGTCGCTACAGTGGTTCATTTCTACTTCGGCTGGCGTCCCTACGAGGGTGCGGTCGACATAAGGAACGCAAGGGTCAACTGGAGTGAAAACTACATGATAATCCGCACTGCGAAGGTCGGCAACGAGCGTATCCTCGTCTGGGCCGACGAGATTTCCCCGTTCATCAAGACGTGGTACAACTTCGCAGTGACAAAGCTGTCCGGCATGAAGTACCCTCAGGAATGGTATACGAAGGCCATAAAGCCCGTGGGCAACCGGCTCGGGCTCAGGATAACCGCACGCACCGCAAGGAAAACCTTTGAGACCCACATGAGGAAGAATGGCGTAGAGCAGTGGGCGATAAACTTCCTGCTTGGCCACACGACGACGATACCGGACGTCTATACCGACTGGGGAGAGCTCATAGACTACCTGAGGGGCATAATGACCGAGAAGCACTACTTACTCCCAATACTCGACGAGGTGGTTGAGGCATGGACGACGAAAAGGTAATACCGGCTATCAACAACGGTGGCCTGTTCATAAGGGAGTATATCCTGAACAACGGACCTGCGAGTGCGTGGGAGCTCTGGAAGGCGTGGAGGGACTTCAAACGCTCACTTGGAAGGAAGGGACCTACGTACCAGTCCTTCTGGCAGAACTACATCTACCCGCTGAGAACCCTCGGACTGCTCGTTGTGGCCGGCACCGAGCCAGCTGAGTACGCAAACTCGAAGACCAAAGTTCTCCTCGACGTAAATCATGCCCGGATTGACGAGGACGCATGGTTCGACCCCAAGGCTGCCCTTTACGGTAGGGAGATAAAGAAGGTTCGCCCGGTCGAGGTCAAGCCCAAGGAGTTGATTGAGGAGTACGAGAAGAAGAGGAAGCCAAGGAAGGCCAAGAAGGAGACAGGGAAGCGGGGCAGGAAGAAGAAGGTCAGTGGGGTTGAGAAGAAGAGGGAGTTCCTCAAGCTGTACTATGAGCAGCCTCCAGAGGGGTGGGAGAGGACACCCGTAGAGCTTAGGAGGGAGCACATCGAGGTCGAGGAGAAGCTAAAGAAGGCTGAGAAGAAGGTTAAGAAGAAACGGGGCAGGAAGAAGCGTAAGAGTACCACCGTGAAGCGTAAGGCAAAGAAGGGTGAGGAGAAGCAGGCCCAAACGACCAAGAAGGCCAAGAAGAGTAAGGGTAAGAAGGAGACTCAGAAGGCCCCGAAGAGGAGAAAGAAGGCCACCAAGAAGGCTGAGGAGAAGACCTACATGACGGTAGAGGAGCTAATGGCGGAACTTTCTCCGGAGGAGAGGGAGCTCCTCCGCCGGCTGGCCGGGAGGGGATAATCCCTCCCCTTATTCTTCATATAGGGGCATGAGAGAGCTTGTTTTTACGAAAAAAAGTTAAAATTTTTTGAAAAATTTTTTCAAAAAAACACATGTGTTTTTTAGAGCTGTTTTGCTAAAAAAACCGAAAACTTTATAAAGATTAAATCTTTATAGCATATTGAAAGCGGCATAAAGGCCGCTTTCGGTGGTGTTGGGCATTGATGAACACCGCCGGCTAATAACCGGCGGTGGGATTCCTGAGCCGCCGGAATCGGTGGGGCACGGCGGCGGTGAGGGAGTGCAGACGGAAAAACGTACATGCCCCACACAGAAGGGACAAGTAGACAGGGACAGCCCGAAAGCCTCACCACTGGGGCTTAATCCCCGGCTACCACCGATGACAAAAAGGGTAAGGAGGTGGTAGCATGAAGGGGAAGGTTAGTGTGGACAAGACCTTTATGGAGATGTTGGTAACTCGCTATGGGGCATACCTCGGGGCTAAGGAGGTGGCCAAGAAAAAGAACGCCTACGTTAGGAAGAACTACAACACAAGGAAGTACACCAAGGAGCTTAGGAAGATATACAATGAGCTTCTAACCGCTGATGACCCAAGGGAGATACAGAGGCTTAGGAGGAGGTACGTGGAGGTTAGGAAAAAGATAGCCGAGATTAGAGAGGCAAGGGACAATGACCCAGTGTACCAAGAGCTTAGGGATAACGTCCGCCAGCTTAACGCTGGCGTCAAGGTTCTCGACGAGCTAATAGTCCAGAAGCTCGCCGAGTACGGATACAAGGTTGAGCCAATAACTGAGGTTGAGGATTTGGAGGCTAAAATAAGGGAGTTCAACCCGAACCCACGTTCTGCTCCGGTGGTGGCCGGGGAGGTCAAACCGGTGGTGAGGTGAGTAGGGCACCCGGGATAGCCCCGGGGGAGTCCCACCGAGGCTTTTCTGCGGTGAGCTTACCGGCTTAGCCGGTGCTATGAGCCGTTAGAAAGGCCGGGTTCCCCCGCCCGTTGAATAGGTCGGCTTGGGCCGGCCTATCGGTGGGACATCGGGAAAGCCTCCCGGGGCTGTCCGAGGGGAGAGAGAGGCCGTTAGGTGGGTCTCTTCTCCATAGGGCCGAGTACCGGCAACGGGAAAGGCTCGATGATGGGGAAGAGACGGCCTCCGGGCGAGTCCCGCCGGCCCGAAATACCGCCTAGTCCTCCCCCGCCTAGCGGGGGAGCGGGCCGGTGCCGAAGCCCCCAGTAAGGCGAAGCCCGGGGAGGCAACTCTCCGGGTGAGGGACACGCCAAGGGCTCACTCCGAGGGTCGAAAGGCCCGGGGCAGGGAAGAACCGAGTAGGCCTTATGAGGAGTGGGCTCTCTCCCGGCGTGGCGAGGGTACTGGTCAGATGACCGAAGGCCGCCCGGCGACGGGTGGTTAGTAGGGAGGCCAGTGCCTGCGGTCGGGGTAGCCCGGCGTATCCCCTCGGGCGGAGAGTTGGGGGTGAAAATATGGTGGATAAGGAGTTTTCTGAAAGGGCTGCCTTCCATGCCAGGGAGGCAGCCAAGGCTATAGAGGAGCAGGACTTCAGGAGAGCGGCCTACCACTTCTTCCAGGCCGCCCACTGCTATGCCGTTGCAGTAGATGATGAGGTGGTCGCCTTCGCCGCCGAGAAGGCTGCGGAGATGTTCAGGGACATACAGGACAGGTTTTAGTCCCCTTTAGCCCTTTCCATTTCTTGGGGGTGGTTTTATGGAGATTCTACAGGTTCTCGGATACACAAAAGACGAGGTAGTGGTGATGACGGCAGACTTCCGTGTGGTCGTCGTCGACCGCCACACGGGAGAACCCGTAGAGGAGCTTGAGTTAGTCAAGCCCCAAGAGTTTACCATGAGCTTCCTCTACTGAGCTCTTCTTTTCCTCTTTTGGGGGTGAATCATGCCCACGATAGGGAAAATAAGGATTTTCAGGTACGTGAACTACGAAGAGCAGAACTATGGAGTCCACACCCTCGGCCTTGAAGTTTCGAGGGTGGCAGTGATATACTTCAGCTACGAGACGCCGATAGCGGCCTACTTCTACGATGACGACACGCTGTACGTGGACACGTACCCGTACAGTAGAACGACAGCCTACCACAGGGACATGGCAGTGAAGCACGCCGAGGAGCACTACTTCCCCGACAAAATCATTGACAGCCCGGACATTGACATCGAGGAGCTGGTCAGGAAGAAGTTCGGGAGCTTCCTCGTGAAGCTGGTCTCCGAAGCCTTATGACCGAAAGCCTTTTCTTTTCCTTTTCTTGGGGGAGTACTATGAGGAAGAAAGTTCTGTGGCACATCACCCCGATTAAGAATCTGGAAAAGATTCTGAACGAGGGAATAAAGGGTGACAGAATTTACCTAACCGACGACCCATTGACTTGGATTCCAATAATGTCGAGCTACTACCCAGATTCAGAGGGGTTCGCAGTTCTCAGAATCGACATGGATTGGCACGAGTACGATGAACTTATAAGGACAGGAAAAATGTGGGACTTAGACCACTGTCCATTCACTGAGGGGCCAGTGGGTGAAGTGTGGTGGCATGCAGGTGATATACCACCAGACAGAATTGTTGCATTCTACACAGTAAAGAAGGACGGGATAGTTAGCCGCAAATATAGAGTCAGATACTTCAGGGAAATGAAGGGGGTTGATGTAGGAAATCAGCCGTTTTGATTTCCTCTCCTTTTCTTGGGGGATAGCCATGAAGGTGGGACAGGTGAAAAAGACCCTTCTGGAACTTTGGGAAGCCGAGGTGGACAGCATGGAGAAGACCTCGGTGCTCCTCATAGGGGCACCGGGCGTCGGCAAGTCGACCCTGGTCAGGGAGGCCGCCGAGGAGATGGCAGAGAAGCTCGGCAAGAAGTTCGTACAGTACAGCGACGACGTGGCCTTCGAGGTACTGGACAGGCCGGAGGAGTACTTTGTCTACGTCGACCTCCGGCTGACGGAGATAGAAGCGGCAGACCTCAGCGGTATACCGAGGGACGTCGACGGGGCAGTTACCTACAAGCCCCTCCTGTGGGCAAGGGTGCTCAGCAAGGCCAACGGCGTCCTGTTCTTGGACGAGCTGACTAATGAGAATGACCCGAACAAACTTGCGGCAGCGTACAAGATTCTGCTCGACCGCTCTGCGGGATTCATCAGGTTCAGCGACGGCGTTTTCATCGTCGCAGCGGGCAACAGTCCAGAGCACTCCAGCGTTGCCAACCAGTTACCAGCACCGCTAATCAACCGCCTCCTCGTTCTGGAAGTCTCAGCACCAACCGTCGACGAGTGGAGGCAGTGGCTCATAGACAACTACGGGGACGAGTGGGACGTCAGGACTTATGCATTCCTCAAGGCCTTCGAGGCTGACAACTACCTACTCAGGACGCCGGAAGACCCCGAGACGCTCAGGAACTACCCAACGCCGAGGAGCTGGACAAAGCTCGCCCTCCTGCTCAAGAGGGGCTTTGACAGTCCGGAGATTATCGAGGGTCTCATTGGCCCCGAGGTGGGAGCGAGGTTCAGGGCATTCATCAAGAGCAGGGTCGACCTCGACAGCCTCATAGCCAAACCTGAGCTCTGGAACACTCTCAAGCTCGACCAGAAGTACATGGCGGCGTTGATGCTGTCCACCTGGGCGACCAAGAACATGAAGAGCATAAAGAAGGTCATGCCGCTCCTCAGGGTCATGGCCAGCGACAGCATGGAGTACGTGATAGTTACGCTACTCTACACTCCAAAGGCCGCAAGGGACAGGCTCCTTGAACGCATATTCGAACTGGACAGGGACATCTATAGCAAACTCGTGAACGTCATAACCGTCAAGGCCAAGGTGCAGAACTGACGCCTCTTCTTTCTCTTTTTGGGGGTGATACAGTGGGGCAGATATGGTTTAACGTGAAGACTGGCGAGTATTTCGAGCAGACGAGACACCGACGCATGACGAAGAAAATGCTTGAAGAGGGAGGCTGGGAGTTAGTATGTACAAAAGACCATCGGTATGGCCCTCACGGCTGGGCTATTGATTATGCATGGTGCGACGTGTGTCAGCAGTATCACTACGTATCCAACTGCTACAACGGTTCAATAAGCAACCTCGATTGGCACTACATCAACCTCCTCGACAGGACACACGATTGCAGAGTTGCACAGCTCGTGTATGATGTCTACGCAGCCAATGAAAGGAGATATGAGATGCTACTTGAACTCATAGACATGCTCGGTATCAACGGGGACAATGTCGAGGAGTGGCGTCCGATAGTGATAGAGTTCATGAAGCTGCGGGCAGACAAGAGACGCAAACTACTTGATAAAGGCAGGGAGACGTTGATAGCATACATAGTGTCCAGAATGCTCTGACCTCTATTCTCTTTTGGGGGGTAGCCATGAATGAGACCATAAAGAACTATAAGGAGGCGAAGACGGTCTTGATGACCGTCTCGCCGTTTATAGCGAGCCTCCTCAGCAAGGCCAGGGTGGTCATCACCGAGGAGATTCCAACAGCGGCAGTGGACGAAAAGAATAACATCGGCATAAACCCGAGATTCTTCAACTCCCTCACTCCAGAGGAGCGAGTGTTCGTGCTCGCCCACGAGGCGATGCACTGGGCTTTTCTGGACACTCTAAGGGTTAACAACAGGGACAAGAAAATCTGGAACATCGCCGCCGATGCGGTCAACAACGAGGCACTGCTCCAAGTCATGAAACCCGGGAGGCTAAAAGAAGGCATGTGGACAATCAAGAGGGTTTCGGACATACTCCTGCAGCTGAGGGTGAAAGTTCCGAAGGATATACATTCGATGCCAAAGGAGGAGCTCTACGACCTCCTGAGGAAGTACACTGACGGCTGCAACATACCAGTCAAACTCAAGGGAGTGCAGGCCGGGGACGGGAACGTGACCGTTGAGGTAGAAGACCTCACCAGTGGTGAGCTAAAAGGCCAGGTGGTACAGGAGGGTTCGCCAGAAATCTATGGCTCGAAGGACTACAGGGAATTTGAGAATGCCATAAAGCGGGCAATAGCCGAGGCAGAGCAAATGCAGAAGTCGAGGGGGAAGATGCCAGCCGGCTTGCAGCGGCTGGTGGACGAGATTCTACGCCCAAAAGTCCCGTGGAAGACCCTACTGCGGCAGTACCTCAAAGAGGGGTTCGGTAAAGTCAGCACACAGAGCTGGAAGAAGCTGAGCAGGCGGCACAGGGACTACCCCGGGAAAAAGAGACTCACCAACCCGAGGGTGTGGGTAGGCATTGACACCAGCGGCTCGATAGAACCAGAGGAGATAAAGCAGTTCCTGGGTGAAGTCATGGAGATAGCCCGGGCAAACCGTGGGCACGTAACAGTAATCCCGTGGGACGCCAAGATGTACGACCCGATAGAACTCAGGAGTGCCTCACAGATTTCCAAGGTGGTTAGTGGACTGCGTGGCGGCTATGGTACTGACCCGACCGAGTTCATGGAGTACGTGGTCAAGAAGATGAAGCCCTTCGACCTCGTCGTCATACTGAGCGATGGGTACATCGGCGACCCGAAGTACTACAGGGAGCTGGCCGTCGACATAACCCGGAAGGCCAGCATGGCGGTGTTCGTCAGCACTGGAATGGAGGTTCGCTGGCCGAGGTGGAAGTTCATAAAGCTCGAATGACCTCTTCTTTTCCTCTTTTGGGGGGTGGTGCTATGCCGGAAAAGAAGTTCGAAGACGGCTGGTACGTTGCATGCCCAAAATGTCACGCAATCAATAAGGGAGAGGGCTGGGAGGTTTTCATGGTTGAACACAAGGTAGCAACAGTGCACATAGATAACAGTGAGATAGAGTACGTCGACAAGGACTCAGGGGACGTTGAGTTGACTTCGATAATGCACTCATGCGGGTTCTACTCGGAGGTCTACGACGTCGACGAGTTCATGATAAGGATAGAAAACGGCCAGATAGTCGAGGTATCAGACTACTGGGAAGAGTTTAAGGACGAACTACTCGAACTGGCAGACGCCAACGGGCTAATAGTGAGCTACGAGGTCATCAAGGACTATATCCTTGACAACTTATAACTATTCTTCTCCTTTTCTTGGGGGTGATACCATGGCTTGGGTAGTGGAAGAAGTCCACACGGGTTCTGTCGAGCTCTGGAACCCGGACAACGGGCTTAGAGCGGACGTGACCAACAGCACAACGACCGAGTGGCACAGGATATGGGTGAAGTCGAGTGAGATTGACTTCACAATAGACATAAACGGGTCGTACTACAACGTGGCCTTGAAACTCCTGGACAGAAAAGACTGGAACACAAACCCGTGGGTGCTGCTGCTGATTTTCGCCGACGGGTTCTCATGGAGAACAAAGATGCAGTACAACTGGCAGACAAAGATACTCAGAGTAGCACACGCCCTCGACTACGACGAGGACATCGGGGAAGCTCTGGAGATGGGCGACATTGAACTCCAGTCATACTGGTGGCACACCACCACGATAAACCTCGGCGAGGAGGTCATGCAGATGTTCAAAATGGCAATCAACTCGATAAGGTCGAAGAGGTTCGACTCGTACGACAGCACGAGGGACGTCCTCTGCTTCCAGTACGCAGCGAAGAGGCTCAGAAGCATGGTTCCTGAGAAGTACGCTGCAGTGCTCGACCAAGTTCTCCTCACCGCCGGCAAGAAGCTCCTAAAGCTGCAGCTCTGACCTCTCTTCTCCTTTTCTTGGGGGTGTCCAAAATGGGCATTGTAGACGCAAAGGCCGACTGGTGGAATGTTATTATAGAGCTCGATAATGGCACGGAGATTGAAGTCGACCTGCTGGATAGAGTACTCACAGTGAAACTACCAATATCGAAGCATAAGATAACATTATCCCCATCGTACGGAAGTGATTTCGAGACCATATTCAACGCAGTCAAGGAGCTCGCAATGGCAGAAGACTACCCAATGCTGGCGTTCCTCCACCTGATGTCGTTCACCTCGATGGACTCAAGATACTACAACTTCCTGGAGAAGGTAATTGAGGTGTACAGGGAGCAGAAGAAAGTGCTCGCCGACTACAGGCAGTACTATAGGAGAGAACCTCAAGAACTAATTAGGAGGGAGTGGGACACCGTGTCCAACATCAACAGGGCGTTCAACAACATAATCAAGAATGGTCGAGTGAAGTTAATCGTCGACTTCCTGCCGTACCTAATGCAGCTGCCCGCCGACTGGCGGGTTAAGGAAGCAATCAACAGGAAAATCAGCAAGATTATCTCCACCACCCTTTGAGTCTTTTCTTCTTTTGGGGGTGATACGTTGGAACTCGGGATACTTGATAGGCTGAAGGAAATCATTAGGGGACGCTGCAGGGGTGATGAAGACTTCTACATACTGTACCTCGAAGCCAAGAGGTACATTGCGTCAGTGCTGGATAACATGAACCTGTCTGTGGACGACGAGGAGATGAAAGTTAGGGCGACTGAGGTACAAGTGGGGTACGTCATATCGTTCAACCCGCCACGGCAAGCCATACTGCACATCGACACTGAGATGAACGTCCACATCTACTACATGGACATTGTCGAGGACCCGCTCGGTCTTAGGATAATCACCAACCCGGTGGTCGCAGAATTCCTCGAAAAGACCTTGCTCAGCCACACTGGTATCAAGTTCGACTTCAGGGAAGATGAGATTATTTTCTCACTCGAAGAGTGCAGGAAAAAGAACTGCTCGGCACGGAGCGTCGTCAGCATATTACTGTCGACGATTGACCAGGTTGTAACCCTTATCAGCGACAAGATAATCAGAGAGGCCGCCACGTCACTTGACACCAAGATTGCAGCAACCATAATCAGCGAGAACCTCTGACACCTCTTTCTTTTCTTGGGGGTGATACCCATGGCCGGAGAAAAGAAGATTGAGGACGGCTGGTACCTTGCCTGCCCCAAGTGCCATACGCTCGATAGGGGCGAGGGGTGGACTGAGTACTACGAGGTGACCAAGTACTACTACCCAAGAGTGACGCCGCAGGACGATGATGAGCCAGACATTGAGTACGATTCCGAAGAGGGGGGTGGAGAGTTGATTTCTATTGAGCACTCTTGCGGGTTTGAGACGGAGTATGAGACAGTTGACTTGGCCATAAAAGTCAAGAACGGAGTAATCACAAAAGTTGGCTACTACTGGGAAAGGCATAAGGACAAACTCGTCGAGCTCGCAGAGGAAAACGGACTGACCATAAGTCCGGAGATTTTGAACAGACTCCTGGACGAGTGACCATCTTTTCTTTTCTTGGGGGTGGTACAATGGGAGAGAGGCTGCTTTTGGCCGTTAGGGCACCTGAGTTGAAGCACCCAATCTGGTTCTACCACCACTGGCTCGGCTCGGACGTGTACTTCATAGACATGGTGACGGACATCTACATTAGGAACGAGCTGTACAACAAGATGTGGACGACAGCGACCGACTGGGTGCGGGGAATACTCAGCTACGCAGATGACTTCGAGATAACCAACGCATGGGACGACAAGAACTACATGGCAGCAATTCTGCCGGGGCCTGAGACAACAGTCGCATGGTTGGCGTTCTACGGCATGGAGCCCGATGAGGAAGCCAGCATACATAAACAGTTTGTATCGATTATGGAACAGGACTTGATTACCAGCGAGTTCGAGTTCAAGGAAAAGTTCCGCAAGAGGGTCACCGACCTCTTTACGAAGGTCAAAAATCACATAGTACTGACCCTCGACGGGAGCCCAAAGAGTATCAACAAGCTGATAATGCTCGACAGGGAGTTAAACGAGGAGAGGTACCAGATTCTAAAGGACCTGGTCGAGGAGGTCGGCCCGGGGGTCGGGAACTTCTACGAGAAGGCAGCAAAGTACCACGAGGACAGGCTAAAGGAACTCGCCATGCTCGCCGCTAAAGTCCTCTCGGAGCAGCTCTGACACCCTTTCTTTTCTTGGGGGTGATGCCATGGAAGTACACATAAACATGTCGCATGAGACGGTGTCCCTGGTGGACAACGGGAAAGTCGTGGCATGGCACGTACTAAGAATGGACACCATGCTGAACGTGATTAACATGGTGCTCGACTTCGTCGAGAACCCAGAAGAGTTCAACGGGCAAAAAGTCTTCAAGGCAGTGATTGGCGAGGACAGGAAGGAGAGGTTTCTCGCCGAGTTCAACGAGCTCACAAAGAAGCACATAAACCTCGGGAGGCTGGGCTACGTGCTCGGACTCCACTCGGCAGTGTTCGCCCTAACAGACCGCTCGGGAGAGTACCAGAAGACCATGCACGGCTACTCGGCGGGCGTCATGGGTGAGAACATACGCACGAGAGTATACATGTACGTAACCCTATCGACGTCGGTCATGGAGGAGCGTAAGGAACCGTTCTACGTTGAGGACTACATATTCCTGAGACAGCTTGAGCTGCACGGGGAAGCCAAAGCTCCGGAGAAGATACCAAGTGAGGCGTTCAGGGAGCTGTTCGGGTCTCTCATGCAGTTCATCAAGTCGCCGGGACTGTTCTTCGTAACGACCAGGCCGAAGGAACTGGCAAGGAGGTACATGGGCATCGTCCTCGGCATGCTCGTGAGGTACGGGTTCAAGAGCAGCGTTAAAACCATGCACGCCGTCGCCACAACCATGGCACTGGAGGACGAGCTCCAGAACAATCTTTACAAAAGTTTTTTGGACGCCTATGAGTTCGCCAGGCAACTCGGAGACGTGAGGTGATTGGAATGGTGGACGAAAGGAGCATGTTTCTTTACAACCTCCTTTACAGCTTTTTCGGGGCAGTGTCCCACCCGGGCGACATAGAAGAGGTCGAACAGGGAGCAATAACCATAAAGAGTACCCAAAATAACGTGCCGGTCAGATTTACCCTGACAACGAGCGGTGATGTCATTATCAGTGTCCATGACCTCTTCGGAGGCGACAGCCTGGCACTGATGCTCTGGAGGTACAAAACGGTGCGGAAACTGTTCGAGGCGGCCTTGGAGTCAAACCTCAAGGAGAACTTTGAGCTCGTAGTCAGGACGCTCAGGGTTGATGAGCGGAGAATCACGTTCGCAGCACCGTACAAGCGTACACTCGCCGCAGTGCGGCGTATTTACACAACCGCCGGAAAGTTCGCTGACGAGGTGATAGCAAAGCTGCTTGAGAAGTTCGCCAACGAGGCTGCGGTGTCCGCCGCCCTGCTATCAGAGGAGCTGGAGTAAACTATTTATACGTCCGCCCCTCTCTATTTTTTGGGGGAGGGTCATGGCGAAGTCGGTTATCCCGGGAAAAAGAATCGTGGCTGCGAAGTGCAAAATCTGCGGGAGAGTTTACTGGCACTTCTCAGACGTCGAACCCTGGGAGGCCATGGAGAGGCGACTCAAGTCCCACATCTGGTTCCACGTCAGCAGAGGAGACCTGACGTCGGAGCAGGCTAAACACTGGCAGCAGTACTTTGACACCGTGTGGGTGAGGGTCTACGACCCAAGCAAGATTGAGATAACGCCCGAACAGTTCGAGAGGCTGCACCCAGAATTTATCAGTCTGCCAGACTATGAGCAGTTGAAGACTCTGGCTATGCATTACCCGACAGGGTTTGTCAGGATTGTTAGGAGCTGGTTCGAGGGGAAGGAGTAGCCACAACGCCCCAACCTCTTCTCCTTTTCTTGGGGGTGATGCCATGAGGTCGTTCAGACTGAGGGTGTGGAAAATACGGGCTACCATAAGGAAGCTAAAGAACTGGCTCTGGACCCTGGTGCACGCAAACAGCCTGATAAAGTCATACGAGGAGGAAGTGAAAGGCTACAGGGATTTCATCGAACATCTTTTGAGGGAAGTATTCGGCTTCCCGATAACAACGTGGGAAATAACCAAGGACAGCCACAGCCCACCAACGCTTAAATTCTACTTAAGCAAGGACCCGAGCAAGTGGGCAACGATGACGGTGAACCCAGCACTATGGATTGAGGTCGACCTGTCCAACATACTGAATGAACCACTGGAGCTGGAGATATTCAAGTCCGACCTGGTGCAGACGTTGATAGAGAACACCATTGAAAAGCAGCATGACGTAAGCGTGAATGTCGAGTTTTACTACTCGAACAACCAGCCAGTCATATCATTCAGCGGGCGTGATGTGTTGCTGGCTGGCGATGACGTTGAACACCTTGTTAACGCCATAATACAGACCACGCTCGGGACTATCTACGACATCAAGAAGCAGATTCTGAAGTCGTTCGCTGACGACCCGCAGAAGTTCATCAACGCTAAGGTGGCGGCCAACATGCTTGAGCAGTGACCTCCTTTCATCTTTTGGGGGCGATATAGTGGTGGTTGTTGAAGGAAGGTATGAAAACGGCGTTTTCGCCGTTAGTATTCGGGACGAGGGAGTAAACATACAGATAGAGAAGAACACCGATGAAAAAACATTTCAGAGAATCATGGAAGGCTTTGAGGCCTTCTGGGAAAGATTCGAGAAGACCGGAGAGGCTTCTTTTAGAACAGAGAACACGAAACTAACGTGGAAGGGTGCTCTAAAGGTGTTTATAGAGGTTCTGTGAGGCGGTTTGAGTGGTCATGGCGTCTACTTTTTTTCTTTTGGGGGTGGTATCAATGAGCGAAAGTACACATCAGGTGATTCCGACCATACTATTCGTCGAGCCAAATGGAGAAGTTTGGCACTATTATTCCAGCCCACCGGAGCGTGCCCGCAGGTATGGGCTGATAAAAAGAGACCATACAGACAGACAATACCTCAGCGAGGAGGTTCTCCCCGGGATAACGCTACGCCAGGCACTATATGCATGCATGCACATTCAGTGGCATGAGGAAATGGGCAGGCTCGACAAGTTAGTCGCCGGCGAAATTGGGCGGTTTTCGAGGGACATAGCCTTCCTTGCAGTGCTGTACGCCATACGGGACTACGGCTACAGACTGTACGACTTCCGCACGAAAGAGGACACTACAATAGAGTGGCTCCAGAAGTCGCTCAACTACTCGATACCGTGGAGTCAGAGGGAGATGGTCATCAAGCTGCTCGCCAGCCTGGTTTCCGAGGAGCTCGAACGCTGATTTTATCTTTTTGGGGGTGATGCTATGGGTGTTGAGTTCTATGTTGTGTTAAGGTGGCGTGTGGGAACTTTCCACACCCACCAGCTGATATTGCATGCGGGAACCGACGAAGAAGCGGCCAAGGAGACTGCAAAGCTTGTAAGACAACTGGCTGAAAGGATTGGTCTCTGTGAGGAAGACGACCCGTACGTTACGGTGGTCACCGAATATCAGCTAATACACCAAATAGAGATGGCAACTAAAACAATCATCATACAACCAGCAGTGATGTGGTTTGTGCAATGATTCCCACTTTTTCTTTTGGGGGTGATACCATGGGCAGGGTTTTGGTCGTCCCGACGAAGAAGGAGTTGCTGACGAGAAAAGAGATACACGTGCTGTCGACAGTGCTCGGGTTCTCCGGCTACGCCACCGTGGCGTACCCGCTTAGACCTGAGGAAGCCATTCGCCTCCTCCGGGAGGCGAGGAAAATACACTGCTACCACGGGCACCAGCCGACGCTCGACCTGGTGAACAGGCTCGCAGGCACTGACCTGCGGGCGAACCGCATAATGTACTCGCCGAAGGACGGTGAGGTCGCCCTGGCGATAAAGCTGAACAAGAGGCTGACGGTGAGCGGCATTGACGCCAAGCCCCGGCTGAAGGACCTGGACTTCGTCATCGTGTTCTACCGAAAGCTTTAAATCTTTATAACCTTTTAAATCTTTGGGGGTGAGGATTTTGGTGAAGGAGATAGACGCCAAGGATATAACCTGGTGGGAGATTCTGCCCGAGCCGTTTGTAGTCTTGATACTCGGGCAGAGGGGTGGCGGCAAGACCGCCCTCGGCCACTACCTGCTGGAGTTGTTCAGCGACCAGGGGAGAAGGAAGCCGGCCTACATAATCGGCTTTCCGATGCACAAGAGGCACCTGCTCCCCGACTGGATAACGCCGCTCGACGAGCTCTACTTCCCCGACAACAGCGTCGTGCTGCTCCACGAGGCCCACTTCTACCTGCACGCCAGGAGGAGCATGGCTGAGCAGAACATTGAGATTGACAAGCTCATAACTGTGAGCAGGCACAAGAACGTTGACATCATAGTCGAGACCCAGCAGAGCTTTAGACTCGACAGGAACATCGTCGCAGAGGTGGACGCCCTGATATTCCGTGTCCCCGAGCTCATGCAGGAGGAGTTCGAGAGGCCGGAGATACGCAGGCTGATAACCAAGGTGAAGAAGGCCTTCGAGCCGTACGTCGAGGAGTACATGGTTAAGAAGGACGGCAAGGTCGTAGGCATGTACAGGATTGTGAAGCCGGAGGCGTTGAAGAGGGCGTACATCTACGCCAAGAACTACAAGGGCATGTACCCGCATGACATTCCGCTGCCGAGCTACTGGAACGAGGAGATAAGCAGGGCGTACGGTGAGCTCAAGGAGGATAAAGTCAGGGAAATGGCAAAGCAGGACGCCTTGATTGACCTACTGCTGCACGATGAAAGGTATGTCAACATCTTGAAGCGGGCTTTGGAGGTCGAGAAGGAGCTGGAAAAGAAAGGCTGGAGCGACATAGGCTGGGAGGCATACGAGGTCGGTGCAGTGGGCAATGAACTGCTCAAGCTTCGCAAGATGGGTGTGGTCGAGGTCGTGATGAAAACGAGCAGGCACACCAACTATAAGCTCTCGGACCCGGAAAGGGTCAGAAAAGCACTCGAAGTTGTCGAGGCCCTTTAACTCTTTTTCAGATAGAAAATGAGGAGAAAAGGAATTCAAGGCCTCCTGCCGGTGACCTTCCTGTACATGCCCTCAGCCCACTTGTGGGTGGCCTTGGCAGCCTCAACACCGCTCCTGTAGAACTCCTTGTACTCCTCTGGGTTGCTGGCGAACTCAGCGAAGGCCCTGGCCATCGGGCCGTTCCTAACTTCGTCCTCAGGGATACCGAGCTTCTCGGCAAGTCCCTTGATGTACCTGTCGGTGGAGCCCTTAACGCCCGCAGCCCAATCGTCGGCCTTTCCAGTAACCTTCTTAGCCCACTTCTCCTCAAGTTTGGCAAGCTTGGCCGGAATCGGCATTGCACATCACCTCCGTGCAGTTTTTCTCATTTGGGATATGTATGTAATACACATAAATATTTTTCGGCAAAATCCGCATTCCGAGAAAGGCTTATATACAAAAACCGACATTAGATGTAATACAGGTGGGAGAATGGGCAAGATAGTCACGATACGGTTCAACGATGATGAGCTCATCATACTGTACAAAATCATGGTGGCCCTCGGGATAAACAACAAAAGCAGGGCCATAAAGCTCGTGCTCCTGTTATTCGACCTGATATTCCTCGAAGGCCTGAGCCTCATGGAGCTGCTAAAAAGCCCCAAAGAGTTGGTGAAGACAATCGAAGAAAAATCAGCGTCTCAATGATTTTAGCCAGTTCTCCACGAACCTTTGAGCAGTCTTTGCTATTTTATAGCCGTACTTTTTTGCGAGCGGGACAAACTCTGGCGGTAAGTCCTCGTACTCGTCAGCACATAGAGCCAGAAGTAACTTATAGATGTCATCGCAATTGCTCATCTCGAACCCCCGCATTGCGTTATATGCCGGCTGCTTCCTTTATCCTTTCCGCCAGGTGACGGAGTAGGCGTTCCTTGCAGCGTTCGAACATGGTCTTATCTTCCTCACCGACCGTAGCTTTGCACAGCCCCTCTGCCCAGGCACTCGCCCACGGGTCAATTCTGAGGTAGTTCATTATCTCCTCGACAGTGCCGGGGTTACCGGCCTTTTCCTTGACGTTCCTAATCACCTCTGCCGGTACTGAGACCATCGTGTGCTCGCCGTCGAGCAGGAGTCCTTCAGTATCGGCACAAAGCCTCGCTGCGAGCTTGAGTGCTATAGGGCAGAGCTCCCCAATACTCTTCTTGGTGAACTCCAGCTCCACCATAGGCATCACCTCGAACTATTGTCGTTTTTATTACTTTTATCGTTTTCGCCGCACACGAAGTCTGCGATTTCCCGCACCATCTCCCGGGCCCTGTCGATTTTGCCGTACTTGGCGTAAGTCAGGGCGATTGACAGGTACTCGGCTATCGGGCAGTCCGTGTTGCTCCGCATAAAGTAGTCTATGAGTGCCTGAATGTACTGCGGCCTCGGGTTTATCGAGGCCATTCTCAGGTAGAACTTCGCCTGGCTTTCCGTCATTATCCTCATCGCACTCACCCATAAACTTTATAAACTTTCAATCATATAAACTTTACGGAGGTGGTGGTGTGTTGCTGAAGAAGGTTATCAGAATGGGCTCGTCCAAGTACGAGAGTGTCGGCGTCGTAATCCCGAAAAAGTACGCCGAAGAGCTCGGCATAAAGCCTGGGGACATGGTGTTCGTCGACCTGCAGGAGGACAAGATAATAATCCGCAAGGCGAAGGTGGTGCCCGAATGAGGGACGCCAGCATACTCGCCTGGGTGAAGGTCAAGCCGAAGCCGAAGCAGGTCCGCATGTACCGCTTCCGCATGGACTTCCCCGAGGGGATTATGACACCGGACGGGCCAAGGGGGCCGTTCAAGAAGGGGGACCTGGTAAATGAAAAAATGATGTCAGAAGCGGTCTGGAACGTCCTGCTCCGTCGGGGTGCTGTCGAGGTGTATGTTGCCAGTGTCTGACCTTATTTTTTTCGACGGCTGCGATTCAATGTTTCCTGGACAGACCACCCGCCCTGGCGTGTTCTACTGCCCGGTTGTGTAGTATCCTGATGAACGTCTTTATGACGTTCTCGACGAGCGGGATAAGCCCGGCATAGGCCAGGAACCTCTGCTCCCACGTGAGCTCGTTCACTGGAACACCACCCAGGCTCAGCGAAACTGCCACGAAGACGCTGACGAGCAGCGTCGACATGAGCTTGACCTTGTCGAACTCCTGACCGTTCTGCACCTTCTTGGCGTACATCGACAGCCCGTACGCCAGGCCGGCGAGCACTGCGGTCAGTATCTCACTCAGTATGCTCACCGCTTATCACCCCCCAGGTAGTCGTTCAGGCGGGGCACTTTGCTACCGAACAACACGTCAAGTGCCTGCTCTTTAGCTTTGCGGACCAGCTCCTTGAACTCCTCGCTCTCAAGCTTTGGCTTTATGTACTCGTCCTCAAACTGCTGGAACGTTCGCTTCATGAAGGACACTACCAGGTCCCGGGTTTCCTTGCGTGTTAACAGCTTCCTGAGCCACTTCTCAGTCCGGCGGTAGGCAATCTCGGTGCCGATTATTGTACCGAGCGTTGCTCCGAGCAGAACACCGACGACCATCGTTAGAAGTGAGCTGCCGTCTATGCCGTAGCTCCACGACGGTGGTATCATCTGACGTGCACCTCCTCTGCCTCGAACTCAAGCTCAGACTCGACTGATAGCAGGCCCAGGTCCTCTTCGCCGAGCAGGTCGGCGAGCTTGTGTGGAGGCACTCTCTTCTTCGCTGCGTCAATCCTCTTCTTTAGCCTCTTAATCAACGCCGTCGTGTCCCGGCGAGCCATCGGGCTCACCCCTTGGACATGAGGAATATGAGCGGAATGGCGAGTATGAAGGGCGACGTTTCAGCCCCCTTCTCGACCTCCAGCGGGAGGGATAGCCTGACCTCCCTGGCCGGCCTCGGCCTGGTAACGGTCGCAGTCGGGTCGCCGTAGAGCTTACTAATCTCCTTGTCCGCAACGAGTATCCTCAGTATCAGCGGGGCGGCCTTGAGCTTCGCCCCTTCACCCTCATAGAAGTACTTTATCCACCTCTCGAACGCCTCAATCCTCGCCTTCTGTGCCTCGCCAGCAGTCCCGCCGGAGAGCATTACCTGGTCGACAGTGAACTCCGCAAGGAATGGGGCGGCGACCACTATATCGATTGTCCTGCCGTCCTCCGGGAGGAGGAAGAGGAACTCGTCATCGTGAGCGAACACTGCCCACGCCCCGTACTTCTGCACCAGCACCGGGGCGAGCAGACGACCGCACCAGCACGAGTGAATGTGAAGAACCTTACCCTTAACCAGGTCAAGATTTAAGCTGTTAGCACATACCTTATCGTTCATCTCGGGCAGGCCGAGGGCTATGAACGGCCTGTTGTCCTGTAGGGTGGTCGCACACGGTATGCCGTGCCCGGTCGTGAAGATGTAGTTCGGGTTGAGCTCAAGTATCGCCTTCCTGGCGTTCTCCGGAGTGGCCTCGTCGCCGAAGAGTATCACCGCCTCCGGGTCAATCGCCGGGGCGATGTGCTTCATGATTGTGCTCGGTATCTCGACGCCTTTTTTGTTCGGTAAAAGGAAAAGCAAGGGTCACACCCCCAGCTGGCGGCGTATTATGCCAATCTCAGCCAGGAGGAAGTTGAAGTGGACTGGCCTCCACCTACCGACACGGAGGTCGTTGGCCAGCTGAGTGGTGCTCCAGATGTTACCGTTCAGGTCAGCAATCTGCCCGCCGGGGTAGCTCTGGAGTGCCTGAATCATGCTCGCAACTACGTAGTTGTAGAGGTTCGGGTCACTGCGGAGCTTGTTCAGTGCGTCCCTGTACCGGCCTGCCCTGATTAGCACCTCGACCTCATTCAGCAACCGGCCCCACGACTGCATTCAGACCACCTCCATTACTCTTACTCACCACTCGACTTAAACTTTTCTGCAAGCTTCAAGTCATGTTGGGCGATGCGTATCTCTGCTGCGAGCAGCTCCTTCAGCGTCGGGTCGTCCCACTCCTCGGCCTGGACTTTCTTTGCCAGCTCTGCCGTGTCGTACACCTTACCGCTCAGCGAGGCAATCTTGTACCCCTTCGCCTGCTCAAGTATCATCTGCAGCCTCGCCTTGGCGAGCTTGGTCAGGTCGGTGCCGAACTCCCCCCGCTCAACGAGACGCTGGAGTTCCTCACCAATCGGCGAGCCCCTCTCTACCTCTGCCAGGGCCTGCAGGGGAGTGTAGAAGGCGTTGCCGACGTGGAGGAGGGGCAGGTTCCGCTCGGCTGGTGGGAGGCTGTTGACCCACCTCCTCATGAGTTCGAGGCTCACCGCCCGACCCCCCTAAACCTCTGCTTCCAGGCTGCGACCTCACCGAGGCGTTCACCCTTCCACATCATGTCGAGCACGTCGTTGGCGAGCTCGTAGAGGCTATCGACCTCGACGTCGAACATGCCCTGCTGGCCTTCCTCCTTCACGAGTATCGGCTCGACCTCCTGCCGGTTCTCGTACAGTATGTACGTGGCCTCGACTATGTCATAATAGGCGTCCTTGTAGTTGCGGTCGTTGAAGTCTTCCAGGGCAATCTTCAGCGTGTTTGCGACCTCCTTGAAAGCCCTCACGTTGGGGTACTTCCTGGCGTACTCGCTCCATACTTCAACCTCGTCCTGCAGGCGTTCTCTCACGTCGGCGAGTGGTGGCCTCGGCGGCTGCCCGGGCGGTAGCCTGGTGAGCTGTTCGTGAACCCTCAAAAGGTCATCTGCCAGGTCCCGGATTTTCTCGCACTCATTCTTGACGGTCTCGGCGAAGGTGGTGACGTCCGTAGCGTCGAGCTCTGCCAGTTGCTTGAGTTCGCTCTTAATCGACTCAATAAGCTGGCTGCGTTGCCTGATGAGCAGGTCCTTATACGTCCACGCCATAGGTACCACCTGTTAGATGTTCGCACTCATCAGATTTATGCTTTTCTGCACTGGTTCACCTTTCATCGCCCATCATGTCCTCAAACCGCATAAGTACTCTCGGCTTCCAGTCGGGCGGGGCCAGGTCGAGGAGTGCTCCGCAGTACGGGCACCTGAACGGGCGGTGAATGTCCTCAACAACAAATATGCGGTGACAGACGGGGCAGGTTACCTGCTCCATCATTTACCACCCCGCTTGGCCTTCTTCTTACGTTTCTTCTTTGCCCGCTCGGGCACAATCTCATCAAGGTTGAACTTCACCGGCTCAACGGGTTCCGACCTGGCCACGGCCAGGGCGACTGCCTTGGTGCTGGTCTCGTGCCTCTGGAAGCGTACCTCCACCATCTTCCTCGGGAGGAACGAGCTCAGCGGCGTGCCGTCCGGGTTGCGTTCTATGGCAACGACGAAGAAGTTCGGGCACTCCTCCTTACGGCACTCGCCCTCGATTGGTACGTACCTGCCGGCGAAAAACTTGAAAGGAGTGTCCCCGAGCTTCACAATCTTGCCGTCCAGTCCGAGCAGGCTGAGGCTGGTCTTCACCGCCTCGAAGAGGAGCTTCTTCACCTCCCAGTGGTCCATTCTCTCTGACAGCACGATGACGTTCTGCTTGCTGCCTGGGAAGTAAATCTCGTAGCCAACGCCGTCGTCGCTCTCATACCTGTAGGCCTCAATCTGTAGCTTACGGCGTGACATGGCCAACACCACCATATTCACTCCACGAACTCTGACGTGATAATGTCGTAGCCCAGTTCTTGGAGCTTTTGTATGATGTCTTTCATCTTTATGTATAACTTTATAGGAGCGTCTGCCTCGATAGTTATCGTCCTTTCATCTACCATCTTCAGCTCTACCTTGAAGTCGTCTCGTAGGACGGGCACAGACTTCCGAACCAACAACCTTACCTTCACCATCTCGACCACCCCACAGGTGTGCTTGGGATTACAAATACTGCACGAGCGTCGTCTGGCGGGAGGCGTGAAAGTTGTCGAGCATTGAGAGCCAGTCGTTGATGTTCTTCAGGTAGCGGTACCATATCGGCCTGTGGTCGTTACGGGAGATGAGGTACTGGTAGGCGTTGCTGTCGGCGGAATACAACGCCTCCCGCACGTCCGGGTATTTGAGCACCCCAAACTTGACGCCGAAGGCGTGGAGTTTCACCCACTTCGGGGCGTTCTGGCGTATGGCGAGTATGTACCTGCGTATCTGCTTCTCCTGTCCACGCCTGCACATCGTACCGAGGCCGAGGTACTCGGTCAGTAGGCCGTGCTCCTTCATGTAGTCCAGGTGCCAGAGGTAGTCGTCCAGGTCCCAGCCCTGCAGCACTGCGACGAAGTGCCCCTTTAGCTCGGGGTACTGGTCGTCAATCAGGTCCATAATCTCGATTTGGTTTTGTATAGTCTTCATCTGGTTGTCCCGGACGGTTCGGCCCCACTTTTTCCTGACCTCGGGCTCGCAGGGGTAATCCCTGTTGGCGAAGAGCACGTTCTCGTACCTGTCCAGCCTACGCCTCACGAACTCAAGGTACTTGTCGTGCCCGTCCGGGAAGTCGCTCAGGCGGAAGAAGAAGCTGAAGCCACCGCTGTCTATGAAAAGCCAGCGGGTGTTCTTCGGGGCAGTGCGGTACTTTGAAGCGTAGTTTATCATCACGTCGACCGGCCTGCCCAGCTGCTCAAGTGCCTTCTTGCCCGAACCGTTAGCCACGCCGAAGAAGAACCTTTCCACTGCCATCACCTCAGGCCATCAGGTCAACCATCTTCTTGAAGCCGACCTTCTTGAGTGCAGGGTAAACCCAGGGCATGTCGTAGGGGACGATGAGCAGGAGTTCCCTCGCCCTCGTCATTGCGACGTACCACACCCTCGCCTCGGCCTCGAAGTTGTCCCTGGACATGTACGTCTCCTCGACGACTCTCGGAGTCATGGTGTCCATCACGATGACGACGTCCGCCTCCCTGCCCTTTGCACTGTGGATAGTGTCGAGGTAAATCTTGCCCGGGAGTGTCGCTGCCTTACCTTCGAGTTTGGCCTTCAACGCCCGGAGTGCCACGTCGGCCTTCTCCTTGCTGCCCAGGTACTCGGCGACTTTTCCGTGGTCTATGAGGCGAATGGGGTTGTCGAATATCTTGTACGCATCGAGTGGGACTGAGCCGCTGGCGAAGGCGTGGACAATCGTGTCTATGTACTTCTGGGGTATGCGGAGGAAGCGGAAGAAGAACTTCAGGTCGGACTCGGGGACGTGCTTGCGGTTGCGAACCTTCCAGATGACTGTGTACATCTTGTTGACGAAGTCGGCCCATATCTGCACTGCACGTGTCTTCAGGCGGTGGTACTCGACGTAGTTGTTCCAGAACAGCTCCTCGACCTCCCTGACGAGCGAGTTCGTCCTGGCGAGTACGAGGACGGATTTGCCCGCCTTGGCGAACTTCATGGCCAGCCTCGGCACCATGTAGTACCCCATCTTGAGTGCTGCGACCTTACCGTCCTCGTCCCGGGGCAGGAACTGCTTTGGATAGCGGTACTTGACGTACTTTGTGATGTAGAGCTGGCTTGCCTCGTGGATAAGCTTGGCAATCCTGAAGCTCTGTCTGAGGACGACGTCATAATCAGCCCCCACGCCGGGCAGTTCGAGTATGAACCTCGGCGATGCACCGCTGTAGATAGTTATACACTGGTCGTCATCACCGGCGATGAACACGTACTCCCTGTCCTGGGCCCAGTTCTTGAAAATCTCGTACTGGAGGGGTGAGAAGTCCTGGAACTCGTCGACCACGAGCACCGGCGAGTGTGGGGTCACGCCGGTCTTGTAGGCAAGTATGAGAATGTCGTCAAAGTCGATTATGTGCCTCTCGGACTTGAACTTCACCCACTCCTCTGCGTACTGCACGAGGTCGGGGTCTGGCAGTATCTCGTACAGCTTGTCAATCACCTTCGAGAGGGACCTGTACTTCGGGTAGTAGACGTTGATAGCGTAGCTGAAGCCGTCGAAGAGCTGGTTGCCGGGCAGGGTTTTTATCTCCTCGTTAGGGTCATACGGCAGGCCGAACTCGTAGGTGAAGATGCGTTTCCAGTAGTAGAGGCCCGCCCGGGAGTTCCTGAACGTGTTCGTCACGAGCTCTCTCGGGATTACTTTGTCCGCTATTAGTAGGTGCAGGGCGAGGCCGTGCAGCGTCCCCCACTCGCCCCGGCGGTAGTCCCTGTTCACACCAATCCTGCCGAGGAGTTCGTCGACGGCGGAGTTCATGAAGCTGATGTATGCAATCTCCCTGAGCTCGTACTCGCCGAGTGGTAGCTCGAAGCCGTAGGAGTCAAAGAGACGGGAGTTGTCCTCGAAGCCAATCAGGTGGTAAACTACCCTGTTTAACATGTACGTCTTTCCAGTCCCGGGCGGGCCCCAAAATCTGAAAATCATTCGTTATCACCCTCCTGTAGTATGCGGTTCAGAGCCTCGTCGAAGTCCTGGATACCGCCGAGCTCCTCAATCGCCCGACCGGTCAGCTTCAGTAATACTTCCGGCGGTATTGCGTAAAAGTATTTCCTCGCCCCGCCCACCTGCACACGCACCGTCCTTATGCCGTACTGGGCCAGCAGCATGTTCATCTTCTGCGGCGTGGCGTTGGAGTGGCCGACGACCGGGCGGAGGCGTAGGCGGAGGTAGTTCATCTCAATGAGCAGGTGGTACTTGCCGTTCATGCGTTTTATCAGCACGTGGGCGTCCGGGTTGTGCCTCGCCTCGGGCTCGGTGAGTATCGGCTCGCTTTCGAGAATGTAGTTGATGACCGAGCCGATGCCGTAGACGTCCTGCCCGATGACCTTCTCGGCGTTCTTGCCGAGCCACTCAAGGAACTCGAATGCCGGGTCGACGGTCGTCCCCAGGTCCTCGTCCTTGTACGGGAACAGCCGTATGCCCTCGCCGAGTATTAGCAGTGTTTTTGAGTAGAACTCCGCTGCGAACCAGCGGGTCGAGCGGATTGCCCTGGAAAAGTCGAATATCAGCCGCTCCTCGGTGCCCTTGAAGAATATAATCATCTCGCCCGTATCGCTGACATATATCGCCTTTTCAACGAGACTTTTTGCCATCTCGACGGGGTCGAGGTTGTTGACGAGCGGGCACATCTTGGTGTCGCACAAGCCAGGGTACTGGTTCTGGACGAGGTTGCACGAGAACACTGCCGAGTTGCTCCTGTATGCGTCCAGCACGCTGATTAGTACGTCCGGCCCGTAATTGCTAACCGCACTGATTATAATCTTGTACTGGGCGTTCTGACTCTTGAAGTAGCCGGCGATGATTGGGGCGTACTCCGGCTTGAACTCAGACAACATTCTCTTGACGCACGGTGGCAGCATCATTGTCCTCGACCCCCACAACCACTGCCTTCTTCATCAGGAACGCAGCGAGCTCGTCGATGTCGGGGTAAACGAAGTCAGGGTACTTACCCCTGTGAGTGTCCTCGTACCACGCAGCAAACATCTCGGCAGAGCGACGCCAGAAGGGTGCGTCCCTCGGTGGAGTGTACACACCGTTGACCCGGCGGAAGACTGTGCCGTCCCTGAGGCGGACTTCGAGCGTCGCCACCCTCCAGCGGTAGTCGGGCTTCAGGTAAACACTTTCGATTAACATCTCGAACTTTGTTAACGGGTTCTGTAGCGGGCAATTGACCTCGTCCTCGGGGGTGCAGTACTTTGCCAGGTGTTCGGGCTTTTCGAGCGGCGTGCAGACGAAGATTGGGGCACTCCTTATCTGGGCCTCGGCGGTCAGCTTCCTCTGCTGGTAGTTGCTCAGGTCGTAGTAGCCGATACTCCAGAGGACGGCCTCTCTGGTCTCGTGGTCAGCGAAGGTGCGGAGGTAGCTGAAGATTTCATCGTACGCCTCACTATCTCTCGCAGCGGCGGCCTTCTTCACGCACGGGGGCAGAATCAGGGTCATGGTCACCCCTCCTTAATATCGTACAGCATAATACCGAACAGGAGCTCGACCACGCCGACAATCTTGTCTTCGACTTTATTGCTCATCACTACCCGGCGGGCACCGTCAACTATCGTGAAGCCCGACGTTATGTCTATGAACGCCTCCATCGGGTCGACCATAATCACCCCTCCGCTTCCACTTTCTTGATTACCAGCTTGTCGGCGTAAACCTCGATTCGAACGACCTCACAGTCGCCAATCCACCAGCGGGGTATGCTCACTTTCGGCGAGGTTCCCTTCATGTTCTTGTGCAGAACCTTCCTCTCCAAAACAGTCGTCGGCCTCGGCATGTACACCACCTCTTGCAATACACATTGCACTAATTCTCCTTAAATACCTTTCGCTAACATTACCGTTTAACATGGTGTGAGGGCGATAACGGTTTATGCACTGGACAAACATTCATTCAGAAATATGCCACACTATGTGCCTTGCCCAAAAATTTTAATCTCGGGACAATGGGTCCTCAAGCCGGTTTCCGCACCACCTAACGGCACTCGTAGTCCTAATACTATTCGGAGTTTATTGGGATTGTATTTACCTACATCAATATTATGAAGCAAAATTTCGAATACTATTCGAAATCGTCAGAACCTGCCCAAAACCCGAAATTTTTTGGGCATTTCAGAGGCAGGTTGTTTCAGAATTTGTCATAGTGACAAATCGCTTTATAAGGCAGAACCTTACCTTTGTCACACGTAAAAACGTGCCCAAAACTTACCTGAGGTTACTAAAATGGTGAACGGGTGTACAATATGAGGAGTCAGATTGCACCAGATTCTGAACAATGTTCAGCAAAATCGATAAATATTCCACAATTCGTTGGAAATCCTCCAATTCATTGGAAAAAAATTAAAGGGTCATTGGCGGTTATCAGGAGCCTGCTGCAGGATTAGAAGCTTGTGGAATATGCTAAGGAAGTGTGAGGCTATGTCAACCATTATCTGCCTGTACTCAGGCTCCCAAAGGTATGGCCAGGCCAAAGCACCGTCAGGGGACCTGAGCCACTGGATAAACTCCATGAGAGCAGCCGTGCGGTCCTGCTTTGCGACCTCGATGAGTGCGTTGAACACCTGTCTAATGTACTCGACCCTCTGCTCGTGTGTCATCTGCTCGAACCAAATCTTGCTCCTCTTCTCAAATTCCTCCTGCCAGGAGGCTTGATATTGCTTCAGCAATGTCTCTAAATTCTGGTCTGAGGGCTTCTGAGACTGCATCTCTAATCACCTCCTTGTTCGAGATGACCTGCAACACCACGTCCTTAATATTCTCCGGCGTCAAGTCCTGGTCGACTATTGCCAGGGAGTCCCTGAGCCACTCAAGAACTGCCTTCGTCTGCTCCGGCTCCACCGGAATCACCTCCACCCTTACTGAGGTAGCTGGAAAGTGACGGGACCTTGGACGGCCCGCTTGAAATCACGTTCTTAACTGCACCCGGGTTTGCTGGCGGTGCGTTGGGCATTGGACCTGCCCTGAACAGCGAGGTGAGGCCTGATATGAGCTTGAATATGTTGTCCGGGTTGGACAGTAGCGTGGTCAGTGCCTGCCCAATCTGGTTGTAGAGCTGGTTCTTGGCCTCAAGCTCCTTCTCCTTCAGTTCCAGTTCCTTGAGCTTAATCTCCTTCTCCGCATCGAGGCCCTGGAGCATCTCCGGAGTGAGCTCATTCGCCTCGGCGACCTTGTAGCCGAGCTTCTCAAGCAGCGTCTTGGAGCGTTCTATCATCTGCTCAAGCTGTTCCAGCTGGGCGAGCGGGTCGGTCTGCACTGGCTGGGCCTGCTGCATTGAGGCAATCTGCATCTGAATCTCCTGCAGGGACTTGCTGAACGTCTCGACGAGTGTGTTCATTGCGTCATAGAACTCCTGCCTGAGCTCGTTGACTGCCTTCGCCTCCTTGTCCTCCTTTATCTGCTCTATCAGCTCCTGCAGGCGTCTGTCCCTCTCTTCGAGTATCTGCATGAGGATTGCCATCATGTTCTCCTGGTCGCTGGAGCCCCTGATTGTCTTCGCCACGTCCTTCATCAGCTCTGGAAGGATTACGGTGTACGACATTGCCTTGGCGAGTTCTTTCAGCTCTGCGAGCTCGTCACTGCTCGTCCCACCGCTGCCGGTGAGCACTTTCTCAAGCATTATCGCAGTCAGCGGGTTGTCGCTCTGGGCCAGTTCGGGGAGAATGCGGAGCGTCTCCTGGACGAGCTTTGTCTTCTCCCGCTCCTTCCTCATGAGGTACTTCATGGTGACGTCGGCCACGTTGGCGACCTCTTCCTCCTCCGACTCGTCGGGCTTGGCTGCGGCCAGTACGCTCGTCAGGGAGGGTATCTCGGGCATGGTCGGGGTTTCCTCCTTCTGCTCCTCAACCTGCTCCTTAGCCTCAGCTGCCTTGCTCCTTGGCAATTACACCACCCCTTTGCATTTGTCTAATCTTCTCATACTTATACATCATCTCCAATACCCTAAGCTTCTCCGTCTTGGGCAGCCTATCCATTATGTACGACAAAATCAAACCTGCTTCGTGCAACCACATCTTGTGCCTGGCCAGGTCCTCTTCGAGCTCTACCAGGCGGCTTTCCAGGAGCCTGTTACGCTCTCTGAGCTTCATGAGCTCCTTGGTGAACTCCTTCAGCTGGTCGACGTCGACGATGCTTATGAGGGAGCTGAGGTTCGAGGCCACGTACCTGTACAGGTTCTCTGGGTCAGCGGCGACCGCCTCTGCCAGGGCGACGAACTGGGTCCTGTCAACTATGCCGAGCTGCATGAGGGCGTACGTTGTCATCATGCCAATCCTGGCCATAACGTCTTGGAACTGTGCCGACCTCTCTATCTGCGGTGCGAGGAACTTGGAGATTGCCAGGTCAATCTCCTTGAACGTTGTGGTCTTTGACGACAGTGAGAGCTCCCTGGCCGTAGCCGAGCCACTTGCCCTCTGGGATTCGGCCTTCTTCTTGGCCTCCACCGGGGCCTCTATGTTGAGAGTGCCGGCCATGTGCATGGCCCAGAGCTTGCGTATCCTGCTGAACGCCGTGCTAATCGTTGACGAGGCTATCTTGTAGTCGGAGATTAGCCTACGCTTTGAGACGCCCTGCAGGTACACCAGGTCCAGAATACGCTTCATGTTGTCCGTCAGCCGTATCCCTTTGGGCAGGTTGGCCTCCTTTACCTTCAGGTAGAACCACTTGGGCGGCAATTCAATCATGTCCGGCGTTATGAACTTCTCGTCCGTGTCAATCGGCTGCTCTTCCTCCCCTTCCGGTAGCTCTTCCTCGTCAGTTGTGTCACCCTCTTCTTCGAGCTCGTCGAGTAGCATCTTGAGAATCTTGTCCTCGGGCGTTTCTTGCTCTTCTGGCCGTTCCTGTTCCTCTTCCTCAGCAATTCTGCCCTCAACGTCGTCCACGCCGTCGTTTCTCGGCTTTGGCAACTCCTACTCACCTCCGTGTAGTTGTGTTGGAGTGGCAATTATCACTATTTTGTGCCACGCAGGTACTATATAAACCTTATCCAGAAGTGCACACCAGTGGTCACCCAAGGGTGTACATCGGGGGTACACCCTGGGGGTGGTAATCCGATAATGTTTCGGAATAAAATGGAAAACTATGGACAGCGAAAAGGCCGGAGAGCGGCCCGGCTGGGCAAAATGTATACACCCGGCTCAAATCTCTCCCCTGCTACGCTTCTTCATGAACTCCTTGACCGGCCACACTTCGAGCTTGTTCTCGCCGTCGGGCACGTACAGGACGACCTTGTCGCCCGGCTTGAGGTTCAGTAGCAGTGTGACTTCCTTCGGCAGGTAGATTATTGGGTACACTCCGGCGGAACCCCTGCGGGTGCTCACCTTCTTGACCGTCAGGAAGGTCATGGCATGCCCACCCCTGTAAGCTTTCTATGGTATCTGTATGCAATGGAAATATATAAACCTTCCGTCAACCACGTGCCCCCGATTGTCCAGGCCGGGGAGGGGGGAGGGGGTACCCCGCCCCGGAGCCCCCAAATAGCCCCTCTGGACGTATTTGACCATAATAGCAGACCGTACTTATCGCCATTTGGTGGCTACTCACACACCATACCGCAAAAAACTTAAATATCCTTCATGCACACTCTTTTGTAGAGATAGACAGCTTAGCGTAGGAATAGGCCCCACAAAGTTACGGAGGTGATTGGGCGTGGGGATTGTAGATGAGATAAAGACCATATTTAAGGAAGACACAATAATGGGGTTCGGCTATGCAGCGGTCAGCGGCCTTGCCAGCGGCACCCTTGGAGCCCTGCTTGAGAGGTACGCCAACTCCAAGTGGGCAGGATACTTCGGCAACCTCGTCGGTGCTGGCATAATGGCCTACGTCGCCGACAAGTACCTCGGAAAGCCGCAGCTCAAGAGCTACGCTATCTTCGGAAGCCTGTTCCCGCCAATCTGGGAGGTCGTCACTGACAAGATAAGCCCCGAGGACCTGGCCAACAAGGTCGGTGCCAGCCTTGGGCTGACCTGGAGGCAGGCAGCGACCCAGGTGTACACTGCTCCGGCCCAGCCGGTCACCCTGGCCGTTGAGACCAAGCCCGCAGAGGTCCAGCCAATAGAGGAGGAGTACCTCTACTGAGGGGGTGAGGAAGATGGCCAAGAGATTTGAAAGCCTTGACGTAACCTATGAGAGCATTCCACTGAAGGAGGAAGAGATGACCAAGCTCGACGTCCAGATTGACAACCTCTTCGGGCCCAAGGACGGCGTCATCTACGAGATACTCCAGGTCTACAAGCCGCAGATAAGGGGCTTCGTCGAGGTCGTCAAGCACGCCCTCGGTGGAGCCAGGTTCGGCGGCCAGGTCGCTGCTGACACCGAGATAGGCATTGCCCCGATAAGGCCGGCACACTTCAAGGACAACGGCGGCAACAGCCTCCTCGGCACTGGCGTTACCGCCGACGGTGACAGGTTCCAGATAACCTTCGACGCCGAGTGGAAGACCCTCGCTGAGGGCAGCATACACGACGACGTCGGCATACTCGTCTTCGGTATCCTTGACTTCTACGACGGCACCAACGTCACCGCCAGGGTCGACGGCATAAGGTTCACCGTCGGCCAGAGGAACCTCCTACCGATTGACATCAGCAACGCCGTCATCAAGGACAACAGGAACGGCGTCGCCATCTGGAACTTCAACAGCGTCCCGATTGTTCCGAAGCAGTACTTCAAGATTGAGGTCCACAGCCCCGACTGGAACGCAGGCAGCCCGACCACCGGCGAGATTAAGCTGCTCGGCCTCACCGTCGCCAGGGGCAGGTTCCTCAAGAGCAACTTCTGATGCCTGAGTACTCTTTCCTTTTTAGTTAATTTCCCCCAAGAGACAGAGATACGGGGGGTACTGGCAATGAAGCTCGTAAGGCCGAAGAGAGAGAAGGCCGGGACGATAGTTCTCGGCTCTTATGAACCCAAAGAGATAGAGGGGGTGGTTAGTAATGCATGAAAAGCCTGAGTTCTTGAAGCCAGGGCACTACTTGGCGGTTGCCTTTAAGGAGGGCCCAGTGTTCTTCAGAGTGACTGGCAGGGAGATAATGTCCTACGAGCCCTACGAGGTCGGTAAAGTCGACGCTGGCGACACGAGCGAGTGGATTGAGCCAACAAAGCCTGGCAGCAGCGACAGGCTCCTTGAGCCAGAGCAGAGAAGGTTCATACTACACACCTTCGTCGGCGTCGCCCCAGAGGAGGCAGAGGTATACCTCGACTTCCCGCCGAGGATTGCAAGGTTCAACCTCCGTGGCACCAGGGCGGTGCCCGACAACACCAAGTGGATTGACGGTGTCATAAGCCCGTTCGAGGACCCAGATGCCAGGGCAGAGCTCATAAGCTTCGTCGACCTGTACCCAGCGTTCAAGATTGCCAACCAGTCCGGCAGGGACATCTACGCCATGCTCTCATTCGACATAGCCAAGTACACGTACAGAATCATCAGGGACACCAAGCTCATCGACATGCTCATCGAGGGCAAGAAGGCCTGCAAGATATACACGTTCCTTGAGCCGTACGAGGCTCCCGACTGGCTCAAGGACCTGGTTGGTAGCGACCTGTTCGACTACGCAGCGAGAAGATGGAACGAACTAATGGGTACGGGGGTGTGATGAATGCCGACGGTCAACGTCAACATAACCGGAACCACGGACGTTGATGTTGTAGTCCCCCCGAAGCACAGGAAGGTCAAGGTAGTCTTCCTGAGG
>Ga0256832_1000297_pt1 | contig 31160 bp, 24 predicted proteins | sample 134614metaG_FD_190534 | JGI IMG/M metagenome (GOLD analysis project Ga0256832, IMG submission 190534) | Hydrothermal vent microbial communities from Lau Basin, Pacific Ocean - 134-614 | ecosystem: Environmental > Aquatic > Marine > Hydrothermal vents | place: Pacific Ocean: Lau Basin | collected...
AGTGTGCTCCTTTCCCGCAATCTCCAACAGTTATCTCTAAAGTAGCTATGCTATCAATATATTCATTCGGAATTCTAAATCTATGACATGACCAATCTAAAACATCAATGCTATCATAAGCACATGGATCGCTAAGGTGTTGCGCACATTTGATAATATCAGCATCAAAACACAATTCATTATCCGGTGCTCTATCACATTTGATGTTCAAAAAAGGTTGTTGGTTTTCATGACCGGAAGGATTCTCTAATGCTACTGAGTACCAAATTGTGAAATCTTTATTTTCCTTAGATACTTTAAACCGTTTAACTATTTTATCGACTCCATGATCTCCTGAACAATTATGAATATGACCATGCCTGTCATTAATCTTAAGGGCTTTATTTCCAAACTTCACTCTTTGTATTCCTGTCAGGTCATCAAGACCGGAAGTGACTATTTCAAATCTTTTACTTGTGGGTAATGAAGCCTGTGTAAATACAACTTCGTTTCCAAAGTAACCCAAAGGAGTGCAAATATTACTGCCTTTCTCATACGTAGCAGTATATCCCTTATAATACAAAAAATCATCTTCAAATCCTCCATTATCACATATAAATGTATCCGTAGTAACCATTGCTTGTGGGTCGGAGAAATATGTGTTGAGGTAATCTTTCATATTGCGACGGATATACTTATCCTTGGCATTTTCTTTTGCCATATTGCGGATATCTTCTTCAGTGTATTCATCAAAGTTTTCTATCAAATCAGTGTTTTGCTTGATTTCGGCGATTTCTTTATCAATCTGTGTGGCGATGTAGGCGTTCATTTCTTTTTCAAATACTTGCTTTCTCTGTGTGTTAACCGTATTTTGCTGTGCGCTTGCTATTCCAATTGTAAGTGTAACAAATAGTCCAAGTAGTAAGATCTTTAAATCTCTCCGGTAAAAATAAAGTGTTTTCCTCATAATAAAGAATTTTTTAAAAGTTAAATAATAAAAATTAAAATAGATATAAAGAAAACCTTACCTTCGCACTACCGTCTTATACACGGTAGTGGAGTCTGCCTTGCGACTGTCACAACTCTTCGAGGTAGGCTCTTTTATTTTATGTGCATTTTATTTTTTTATTCTCATAAATTATATTTTTACATCAACAAATCAATAATACAATTCTCCGTCCTATTATAAAAATAGGTACAACTCAAGCAAAACTCAAGACTCGCTGCGACCGAAGTCACAACTCACAATATAATCGTCGGGGGGATAACGATAGTTCCAATAAAATACAAAACCATCCACTAAAATCAATACTCTGCTGCGAATATACAACAAAAATGGCTAAATGTCAAGTGTTTGCGAGTTTTTTTTGTTGTGGGGGGGGGGTATTTAGAGTGATTCTAAATAAAGAAAAGAGGAGATAATACGCTATATGTCAGGCATTAACAAAGAATGTAAATGTATTGGTTGGAATCGGAGAAAATTGAGAAAAATGAAATTTTTAATACTTAGACAAGCTCATGTTCCTGACTTCACTTTTTATGAGAGGGATGAGGGGGAGGCCAGATTTGCAAAGGAACGGCTATGGCGATCCTGCCTGTCGGCTGGTAGATATTTTTAACGAAAATATTAGTTATTTAAAATGAAATACATAGGACATTTTGGAGTTAAATTGGTATTAGACTATTTTATCACTATCTTTGCCCGCTATAAAAAATGAGTATGGGATTTTTAGAAGAGATAAATAAAAGGAAAACCTTTGCAATCGTCAGTCACCCTGATGCGGGAAAAACCACTTTGACGGAAAAATTGCTTCTTTTTGGTGGTGCGATACAGGTAGCAGGTGCTGTCAAATCAAATAAAATCAAGAAGACCACCACATCGGATTTCATGGAAATAGAGAAGCAAAGAGGTATTTCTGTTGCCACTTCTGTGATGGCATTTGATTATGGAGGAAAACGAATCAATATTCTGGACACTCCCGGTCACAAGGATTTTGCAGAGGATACATATCGTACCCTTAGTGCAGTGGATAGTGCTATTGTCGTGATTGATGTGGCAAAAGGTGTAGAGGAACAAACAGAAAAATTGGTCAAAGTATGCAGGATGAGACAAATCCCTATTATCGTTTTTATCAACAAATTGGACAGAGAAGGATTGGATGGGTTTGACCTATTGGATGAAGTCGAAACCAAATTAGGGCTTAGTGTCACACCACTTACCTGGCCAGTCGGTATGGGACAAAGATTTCAAGGGGTATATAATATCTATGAATCAAATCTAAACCTTTTTGATGCTCACGGTAAACAAAGCATTGGCGAAGTAGTGGAAATCAACGAAAGCGAAACAGATAAATTGAATGAGCATATTGGAGAAGCAGCAACAGCTGAATTGCAAGAAGAACTTCATACTATTAGTGAGATTTATGACAAATTTGAATTGAATGACTACCTGTCCGGCAATATCTCACCTGTTTTTTTTGGTAGCGCCGTTAATAATTTTGGAGTTAAGGAGATGCTGGATTGCTTTGTGGAGTTTGCTCCAAATCCATTACCAAGAGAAACCGAACAAAGGATAATTGAACCGACTGAAGATAAGTTTACCGGATTTGTTTTCAAAATTCATGCTAATATTGACCCCAAACACAGGGATAGAATAGCTTTTTTAAGGGTAGTTTCAGGTATTTTCAAAAGAAATACTAATTATTATCATAAAAGGATAGATAAAAAACTGAAATTTTCGAATCCAACTTCATTTATGGCTTCCAAAAAAAACATAGTTGAGGAAGCTTATCCGGGGGATATCGTCGGTCTTTATGATACCGGCAATTTCAAGATAGGAGATTCATTGACAGAAGGAGAGAAATTGGATTTTGTCGGTATTCCAAACTTTTCTCCCGAACAGTTTAGATATGTGCTCAATGCTAATCCTATGAAAAGAAAACAAATGGATAAGGGAATTCTCCAATTGATGGATGAAGGAGTAGCTCAATTGTTTACCACCTATGATACTGAAAGAAAAATCATAGGTACGGTAGGCGCATTACAATTTGAGGTAATACAATACCGTTTAGAACACGAATATGGTGCATCTGTAACTTATGAACCACTTAGAATTCACAAGGCTTTTTGGATACATAGTGAAGATGAAAAAGCCTTGGAAGAGTTCAAAAAGAGAAGAAGAAGAGATTTGGCGTATGACAAAGATGGGAAATTGGTATTTTTAGCTGAATCCGCATGGACTGTTAAGACCATAAAAGACAATCATCCTGATATAGAGTTTCACGAAAAAAGTGAATTTTAAACTTATGAGTAGAACAAAAATTGCAATAATTTACGGAGGGAAATCGGCAGAGCACGAAATTTCAATTCGCTCGGCAAAAAACGTAGTTCAAAATATTGACACCGGTAGATATTCTTATGTTTTGATAAAAATCAATAAAAAAGGTGAATGGCTTACTGATAAAAATATGATTTTAAACGATAGTTTTGATAAAATCGATGATTTAGTGAATTTTGAGCCCGAAGATTCACTGTATTTCAATCCCGGACAGGGAGAACAATTTATCATTGCAGGAGTTGATAATTTTGGGTTTTCAGTAGATGCGGTATTTCCCGTTCTTCACGGACCCAATGGAGAAGACGGAACGATACAAGGCTTATTCAAAATATTGGGATTGCCATTTGTCGGTCCCGGTGTTTTAGGATCGGCAGTTGGTATGGATAAAGAGATAATGAAGAGGATATTTAAAGAAGCAAATATCAAAATAGGAGAGTATTTGGTGGCAAAAAACGACAATTATCCGCCATTTGAAAAAGTAAAAACAAAACTAGGATTGCCTGTGTATGTAAAGCCTGCCAATATGGGCTCATCCGTCGGTATTAGTAAAGTCAGTACCGGGCAAGAATATTTGGAAGCCATTAATCTCGCTTTTCAATTTGACAGAAAACTGGTGATTGAAGCAAATATTGAGGGTAGAGAAATAGAATGTGCGGTATTGGGAAATGAGAATCCCGAAGCATCTCAACCCGGAGAAATAATAGCTGTACAAGATTTTTATGATTATAAATCAAAATATCTTGATGACAATGCTTCAGAACTGGTTGTCAATGCAATGCTCCCTGAGCACACTACAAAAGAACTCCAAGCTATTGCTATAAAAGCATTCAAAGTATTGGAATGTGAAGGCATGAGTAGAGTTGATTTTTTTGTCACAAAAGACAATGAGGTAATAATAAATGAAATAAATACTATTCCCGGTTTTACTTCAATAAGTATGTACCCCAAACTTTGGTTGGAATCCGGTGTGTCATACAAGGAATTAATTTCAAAATTAATAGAATTAGCATTTGATAGATTCCAAAAGGAACAAAAACTGAAGACCAGCATATAGTTTTTCTACCTCGCCAATTTAAAAGCTCCTTCAACTCCAATATGATTGGACTTGTCGTCGAAAATTTCTTCGAGTTTTGTACATCTGAGCTGTTTGGAATAAAAGATGTGATCCAGTGGATTTCTCACTGCAAATGAAACGGATCTCCGGGCATTACTGAGTTTGGTATCATACAAAAAAGTACGCACTCTTCTAGCCCAATACACCTGATTGAATTCACCTACAATCATCATTGGCATTGTCTCTTTTTTACTGATATAATCAGCTAAATCTTCAAGTTGATAGTGATTACCTGCGTTTTCACCAACCATAGTATATGGCAAAACATAAGTGAAAAGTATATTTACGGGATTATCCTCAAAACGGATAATAACATCGAGTTGGGGATGCCCTGATAAGTAAAATGTATCTTTCTTTATAAATTCATGTTTTGAAAAAACAAGTTTTGCATCCGGATCAAATTGATTAATCGAAAGCGTATATGGATATTCGTCATTGAGTTTTTCTTTCAAAAACTTGTTCCATGCCGGACTGAGCTCTTGACACGAAACTATATCAGGGTTAGAATCTTTTATTTTTTCAATAAATTCATTTTTATTTTCTTCTACATCCAAAATATTGAAGTGCATGATATGCAATGAAGATGCATTCAAATCTTTGGCTCTAAAGGTCAGATTTGTATTTGACAAATCTTTAAGAAAAAGAGTCAAAATAGCTGCACTAAACATCGTAAAATATACCAGATTTGATTTTTTCAATATCATAAATAATATCGATAACAATAATAGTGCGAAAATAACCCAAATCGCATTCTCACTCAAAGACATCACCAAAGGGATATCCGGTTGGAAAAATATCAATAGTATCACTACTGATATCAGCCCCATAAAAAAGTGTTGTATCGATGTTGAGATTCTCATTGATTAAGTAATTTTTACTTTCCTGATATCAAAAATTCAAATCTAAAATCGTTGTGAAATATCCCAGGAAATGACACAAAATTATAAAATCATTTTAAATAATCTGCTAAAACAAATGTTTTCTTTCCAACAATAACATTTGAATTTTCATTAACTATCTTATAATATAGCAGATAAACTCCTACCGGAACTTTAGCTGAATCTACATATCCATCCCAGACTATAATACCCCGTGTACCCAATAACTCATTGTTGGCAATTTGGCTAATCAACCTTCCCCTTGAGTCAAAAATATAAAAATCGGCATAATTACCGGGATTTTCAAAACTGTATTTTATTATCAATTCATCATCAACCCCGTCATCATTGGGAGAAAAAACTTTTTTTTCCAAAATTATAGCTTTTGTTGTGTCAGAACCCGGATCAAAAAAAGCACTGTTTTTGTATCCGGGTGTAGCCCCGTCTGTGATTGTCGAAGCTGAAGTCCAATTAAATCTATCATTGGTAGATAAAAGGGGATTTTTACGCTCAAGACTTACTCCTTCTGCATCAGTAATGAATGAAGAATGCATATCTTCAGAGTAATCAAAGGAGTCTATCACAATATCAATTTTAGTAACAGAGTCAAAATAAATCAAACTCACATTGCCTTCATCATCGTCAAATCCGGGCAATTTATTTTGATATAATAAAGCACTATCGGGAACAAAATAATCGTTGATTACACTATTGGTATCAGCAGAGATACATACATAACCTGCTGTTGACAATACAATTTCATCTTCAATTTTTACAGCTTTATCATCCTTGCTAACATTCAATATCTTTACACCTTTAAGATTAAGGTATTTTTTAGAAATATTGATCAATTCGATAAAATCACTTGCGCCTTTACGGGGATTAAACAGTATTTCATTTATAACAATATCTCCTGCTTCGGGCGATTCTATTAGATAAAACCGAGCACTTTGTTTTTCTAAAATCTCATTTCCTTTCATATCTTTTACGCCCTTAACCGTTATCGTATAATTCTTCCCACTTTCAAATGGATTTGCAAATCTCAATTCTACAATATTCGCAATGGAATTATCGTATAAAATATCGACCGGAACTAATCCATTCTCCCGGATAGTATAATTTTCCTTTTGCAAAGCACTTGTCTTGTCCAACTCTTCATCAAAGCTTAAAATCAGTCTATTCTTATCCAATAACTTTGCTTCGTTTAGTACAGGTGCTTTATTGTCATATTCAAATGAGCGTATATCAATGTCATCAAAAACAAATTTATCAACTCTGGTTTTAGAATAATCCATATCGAGCATAAAATACGCTGAATCAAAATGAAATTTATCATCAAAGACCTGAAAATCTTCTTTATAAAAATTGTTTTCCTTTTTGATTGAAATAGTCCAAATCCCTGAAGATTGTCTTGTTATTTTGAGATAAGCTGCAAAAGCTTTTGAGAAAAGTCCCAATTCTCCTTCTCCGAGTAAAGTCTCATTTCCATTACCAATAGAATAAAATTTTAAGTTGTCATCATTCCCGTTTTCACCTATTTTGATAAAATAGCCGGAGGTATTGTCCAAATCGGGACTGTCAACCATCAGATAAATCTTCAATTTATTGGAATTGGAGGGATTAAAATCCATATTCAAATACAGATTCCACGTCATACTGTCTATGGTATTGTATTTGACATACAATTTTGAATTACCTGCTTCAGCTGCATCCAATTGCAGTTGGTATTTATCGTTTACCACAAAGTTTTGAATATCGCCAAACCATTGAGGTTCAGACAGGAAGTCGCCATCGCTAAAATCGTCAAAAAACTGCGCATTCAGAACAATTATGCTTAAAAAAAGCAATAGCAAAGTCCCTGTAATCCTTTTCATAGCAATGCGATTTTTTATTCAAAAAGCAAACTCCACATGAGATTCTAAAAAAGAACCGTAGTAAAGAATTATACCAAATATACAAAAAGTATTTAGTGCTTACAAGAAAACGGACTATCTTTTTTGTTTCCTTTTTTGCGGTTTTCTTTTTTTATGGTTTTTTCGATTGTCCTTAGGGTCTTTTGGAATCTTACTTTCTCTCATATTATCCAGCAATAAATCCATAGAATATCCTTCAGGAAAAACAAGTTTACCTTTGGTCATTTTTTCTAAATCGTGTTTTATAGTCCTGTCATTGACATAAGCATCCGAACTCCAGGTTTTATAGGCCATCTTCATATAAGCCCCGATTAGAGCGATAAATTGTTCTTTTTTCACACCATCTTCCATCGCAATAGCCTTATCCATCAAAGAATGGATAAAATGCCCATAGTGGCGATAGTGTTTTTCAGCAGTAGGATATTCTAATTTGCCCGGTTTAAAATCCTTAGGTTTTGGCTCGGGAATGATACCATTTGGTGGTATAGCTTTGAGATTATAATCAGCAATTTTATAAACATGCATCCATATTTTTTCCTTATATTCAGGAGATTTTTTATTGCCGATTTTCATTTTTTTCATCAACTCGACTATTTCTTCAACAAAAGCTTGTTGCTCTTTTTGATCTTCGATAGTCTGCGCGTGTTTTATAAGATTCTGAATATGTCTTCCGTACTCCGGAATTATCAATTTTTCTTTTTCAGAATTGTATTCGATATTTAAAGTTCTTTCCATTTTATAATAGTTTTCTTCAAATCCAAATCGGATTTATTAGAGTGTCATTCTACTGTTACTGATTTTGCTAAATTTCTGGGTTGATCCACATTACAACCCCTCATCACAGCTATATGATATGCCAATAATTGGAGTGGTACAACGGATAAAATCGGGGAAAGTGGATCTGCTATATATGGTATCTCAATCGTGTAATCTGACAATTCTTTGATTTTGGTATCACCTTCTGTCACTATTGATATCACAATACCTTTTCTAGCTTTTATTTCTTGAATATTACTTACGATTTTAGAATATGCACTTTTGTTGGTAGCAATCACTATTACAGGCATATTTTTATCAATCAAAGCTATTGGGCCGTGCTTCATTTCGGCTGCCGGATATCCTTCAGCGTGAATATATGATATCTCTTTTAGCTTTAGTGCTCCTTCCAATGCTATGGGGAAATTGTATCCTCTTCCCAGATATAGCGCATTTGTAGAGCCTTTGATCTCTGAAGCTACATACTTTATTTTTTCATTATCATTTAATACCTTGGTTATCTTATCCGGTAGTGCCTCCAATTCACTCAGCAACTGCATCACATAACTCTGTGGAATGGTACCTTTCTCTATTGCCAAATGCAATGCCATCAACGATAATACTACCAATTGACTCGTGAAAGCTTTAGTTGAAGCAACACCGATTTCAGGTCCGGCATGAGTATATGATCCGGTATCCGTCATTCTTGATATTCTTGATCCAACCACATTCACTATACCATAAGTGGATGCTTGTTTTGATTTTGCCAATTCAAGAGCAGCTATGGTATCCGCTGTTTCTCCTGATTGGGATATTGCGATCACTACATCGTCGCTATTCAAAATTGGATTTCGGTATCTGAACTCCGAAGAATATTCTACTTCTACCGGTATTCTTGCCAAGTCTTCAAACAAATATTCACCTATCATCGCTGCATGCCAAGATGTTCCACTACTTACAAATATAATTCTTTTTGCCTTGGATATTTTATTCATCTGTTTGGCGAGTCCTCCTACTCTTAACCATCCTTCAACAGGATTGATACGTCCACGCATACTTTCCATTACTGTCAAGGGCTGTTGGAATATTTCTTTTAGCATAAAATGCTCATATTCCCCTTTTTCAATCACCTGAATCGTGAGGTTCAATTCCTGTATCTCCGGAGTAATGATATTATTGTCAATATCTTTAATTGAATATTCACCATTAGAATTTATAATAGCCATTTGTTCATCTTCCAAGTAAATAACTTTATTGGTATATTTTATTACAGGAAAGGCATCAGAGGCCAAAAACAATTCATTATCACCAATTCCTACCACCAAAGGACTGGACTTTTTGGCTCCAATCATTATATCCGGCTCGTCAATGCAATAAACTACAATAGCATATGCTCCAACAACTTTTTGCAAAGCAACTCTTACAGCATCTTCAAAAGTACTACTGCGCTTATAATATTCTTCTATAAGATGAACTAATACTTCTGTATCCGTATCAGATTTAAACTCGTGACCAAGCTCTACCAATGCGGATTTCAAAGTCTGATAATTTTCGATAATACCATTGTGCACTATCACTATTTTGCCATCTCCGGAAAGATGAGGGTGGGCATTTATATCATTCGGTTCACCATGTGTCGCCCATCTGGTATGACCGATTCCTTTGGTGCCATTTGTGTCTTCTGTGACATAGGACTCAAGAGCACTTACTTTACCTTTCTTTTTAAGAACATTGATGTTTTTATCAAGAATGGCAATCCCTGCGCTATCATATCCTCTATATTCCAGTCTTTTTAGCCCTTCCAACAATATCGGGAAAGCATTTTCCTTACCGGTATAAGCTACGATTCCACACATAATTAGTTAATGTTTGAATAAGTGATTTTTAGTTTTGATTTGAGACTGCTATTCTTTACACCGGCTAATTTTGCAAAACCGGGATCATGAATCCTATTTTCAGGGTACAAAAACAATTTTGTACTGTATTTTTCATCTTTTAGCAATTGCTTTAAATGCATTGTGATATTTACTATATATTTACTTAACTCTTTACCTTTTTCTTTGCTTTTTATCTTATAACCAAAATAGATATTAGGATCGGTATTCCTAATGTCTTTTGGAAATACATAATCTTCCAATAATTCTAAATTCCCATCGTCATTTAGATATTTTGTAACCAATCTTTTTGGTGGATTCACCTCAGTTTCATTTTCCCCCACTACATACAATATTAGTTCCGCTTTATTGATATTCCTACCTTTCAAAAACTCTAAATACGGTATATCCACCTCAATTTTTGTGCCATCCATTCCCTGAACAAAAAGCAGATCATTTCCTTTTTCAAAATCACCAAAATAATCTTTTATTTTTGCCGATGAGTAATCGTGATTAAAATGGTTTACTATATGGTCATAAGTAAATGTGCTTCTTCTTAAAGTATCGTTTATAGTATAATAAACATCGATTCTTGTCGCATGTTGATTGCCTAAGGATAATCTTCTCAAACTCATCATAGAACTCGTATTTGTATTGGATTCTATGTATAATCCTTGAAATATTCCCTTCAATAAAGTATCGGATTTTAGATTATTGGTATCGCTTAATAATCTTGCTCCAAGGCTTTTGTCCAAACTTATCCTGACTTGTTCCTTATAAACAACCGTATCGTTTTTCGGCTCTATAACCGTGACTGAATCAATAATAGGAAAAATATCTTTTTGCCCTAACTTCTGAGAGTTGTATTTGATATCTTCATTTGAATAAATCGAATCTCTACCAATTGAAATGCCCTCTTCCAATTCGTAAACCGATATAGAGTGACTTGCATTTTCGTCTCCGTATATCATGGAAGTATCCAAAACTATTGTCAAAACCACAGAATCAATATCTGTAACATTGGTTTCAGGTATTGAACCTAAATACTGAAAATCACAGTAGATACTAGCCTTTGCTTCCCCGAAATCATCATTCTGAAATTGCCCTATTAAGTATGATTTTAAAAGATTTGGGTAAACCTTGAAAGAGTCATTGATAATTGTTCTTGCTCTCAAACTTGAGGTGTCAGAAAAATCAACTTTAATCTCATCATCTTTCAATATATCTCCTCCTATTACCGAAGACTTGATACACGCACTTTGGAAAAGTACTATAATCAATAATAAAACATAAATAATTCTATTCATTTTTAAAATATATTTTTTTTGTTTTAGTATAACGTATTTTTCCCAAAGAAGTGTTGATAAATGACAATTTAATTATCAAATAAGAAAACTTCATCAATTGAAAACTTACATATACTAATTGAATAGTTCAAAGAATTGCAAATAAGCTATCCTTCTTTTATTTTTTGATAAAATTCCATATCACCTGTATATTTTACATCCTCGCTTTTATGTATATAATACGGAACATTATTTTTTTCTAAAAATTCAATATTCTTTTCCATCCCCTCTTCAACAGGTAAAATAACACCATCTGAATTAAGCATGGCACCTAAATCCAAATCTATGTTTCCCGACTCGTCAAAATAATTTGACAAATCATCCTCTACCATATCATTAATCAAAACCTTATCATTAAAATTATCTGAGAGTATATCTCCTCCTTGACTGACAAATGGTGTATATATTATCTTAGAGTGTTGATATACAGGATCGTCATTATAGACTTTTCTTAAGAATAGTGGAATAAGACTACTCATCCAACCGCTGGCATGAATAATATCAGGAGGCCACCCGAATTTTTTCACGGTCTCCATTCCTCCCTTGCAGAAAAAAATCATTCTATTATCATTGTCTTCAAAAGGATTGCCTTCTTCATCTTTGAAAATAAATTTCCTTTTGAAGAATTCTTCATTATCCAAAAAATACACTTGAATCCTGGATTCCGGCAAGGAAGCAACTTTTATAATCAAAGGGAAATCATCATCATCTATGATAATATTCATACCTGACAGCCTTACAACTTCATGAAGTTTGTGCCTTCTTTCATTGATAGTTCCGAATTTGGGCATCAATATCCTCATCTCAAATGACTTCTTATTGGCATTCAAAATAAAATTTCTCATAAACGATCCCATCTCTGATAAACTTGTATAAGGATCCATTTCTTGAGATATATATAGTACACGAGTTTTAAACATAAATCAAAATTTACATTGCATTTCTTCAAAACAATTCACAAATATACGAAAATACCGAGTATTTATCTTGATATAACGCAAATAACTTATAAAATTGTTGAAATGAGCAAAATATTATTCCTTACCGGCTAATATTTTTTCACAAAACTTTTTGCGATGATATTTTGTCAGACCGTATTTCAATATTGCTTCCCTATGGGCTTTTGTACCGTATCCTTTGTTTTTTGACCATTGGAATAAAGGGTACTCCTTATGCAATTTTTGCATATAATCATCTCTGTAAGTTTTTGCTAAAATAGAGGCAGCAGCAATGCTAAGATATTTTCCATCTCCTTTGATGACAGTATGATATTCTATATTTTTATAGTCTTTGAAACGATTTCCATCGACCAATATCCTGTTAAATTTGACACTCAATCCATCTAATGCAAGGTGCATAGCCTTAATGGCGGCATTCAATATATTGATTCTCGCTATCTCATCAATATCAATCATTGCAACATGAAAATCCACAGCATTTCTTTCAATATAATCCCGTAAGAGAATCCTTTTTTTCTCATTCAATTTTTTTGAATCATCAATTTCAGGTACGAGCAATGACTTTGGCCAAATAACGGAAGAAGCAAATACAGGTCCTGCCAAAGGGCCTCTACCTGCTTCGTCACAACCCGCTTCAATTCCGTTTTTATTAAAAAAAGGAAGAAGCATAATTTATCCTAATAACGCTTTGTGCGCAGCATCCAATGTTTCTCTTACTTTCTCCGTAGTTTCAGCTTGGCAATATACCCTGAGTACAGGCTCTGTACCCGACGGTCTTACCATTACCCAGGTATCTTCGTCCAAGAAATATCTCCATCCGTCAACATCTGTAACCTTAACAATAGGTCTTCCCCCTATTTCTTTGATTTCCCCGTTTTGACATTTCTTCACTACAGCTTGTTTCACCTCTTCATCCAGATGTAAATCATCCCTATTGAATTTAAATGGGCCTACTTTCTCATAAATGACTTGTATAAGCTCTTTTAGAGATTTTCCTGTTTTTGCCATTAATTCCATTACCAATAATCCCATCCATATACCATCTCTTTCTGGAATATGACCTTTTACAGAGATTCCTCCCGATTCTTCACCTCCTACCATCACATCTTCATGAATCATTATCTCTGCTATATATTTGAATCCAATTTTTGTCACTAAGTAATCCAAGCCATACATTTTTGCCAATTTCTCAACCTTGTTTGAGACGGAAAATGAAACGACAACTTTTCCTTTTTCTTTTTTGAATTCGTACATATAATACAGCAATAACAACAGTATATGATGTGAATCCACAAACTCTCCATCTTCGTCATAAAGCCCGATTCTATCGGCATCACCGTCATTGGCTAAACCAAGATTTATCTCAGGATTATTTTTCACCAATTCTGAGAGTTCTTTTAGGTTTCTGTGTATTGGTTCGGGAGCTTGACCATTAAATGAGGGATTGTACTCACAATGCAATAAATGGGCATTTGGAAATAATCTCCTTATCACGTTTTGACCCGCACCGTACATCGCATCATACGCCATCACGACTCCGTTTTTTATCAAGTCCATATCAAAATATTCCAATACATGATCAATGTACATTTGTTCAAGATCAACAAATTTAATCATAGAATTTTCAGTATGAGCTTTAAAACTTTTTTTGCTCACAGGTACGCTATCGGGTATCATATTTTCTATCTCCGTGACTTCCTTTTGGATAGTCGGACCACCGAAATTAGATTTTAATTTATACCCGTTGTACGACGGTGGATTGTGACTGGCAGTAATCACAATGCCCAAATCAGCCTTTAATTTTACCACACCCAATGATACCATAGGTGTAGAAGCAAAATTCTCGTCTATAAAAACTTCGATTCCATTGTCAGCAAATATACTTGCAGCATATTCACTAAACATCTTTCCTGCAAATCTGCAATCATATCCTATAACCACTCTCTTATAACCCTTGCTTAACATCCATTTTGATGCGGCTTCCGATACACGCATCACATTATCCACTGTATATTCTTTGGCGATAATCGCACGCCAACCATCTGTTCCAAACTTTATATTTACCATAATTTTTATTTTACTGCAAAGATACTCAAACGATACATAGTGTCTGCAAGAAAACACATCAAATTTTAAATTGATTCTTATTGTCATCTTTTTCTTTTTTACAAGTGATTGATACAAAGGCATAATGTGTCATAACAACCATATTATTGTAAAAAAACAAAATCTAATCAATAATTATCTGAATTTAAAAAATTGCCCGTTTTCGTTCAGGCACTATATATTTTTGGGTTTTTATCTTTTTCTTTTTGTACAATTACCAAAACGAGATGCTTTTGAAATTAAAAAACACTATTTTTTAACAAATATTATAATTTTTTAATATATATAATTACCTTTGTGATAAATTTATAAAAATACAAATGACTTTTGTTACATTAACAACAGATTTTGGCAAAAACAATTACAATATTGCATCTTTGAAAGGAGCGATACTTTCGACATATCCCAAAAGTCAATTGATTGATATTTCAAATGAAATAGGGAATTTTGATATAATAGAAGCGTCCTTTATGTTATCAAATTCGTATAAATTTTATCCAAAGGATACCGTACATGTTGTTGCTGTCAACGGTTTTTATTCTTCAAGAGTACGCCTTTTGTTATTGAAGAAAAACGGTTATTTTTTTATTGCTCCTGACAATGGCATATTGTCGCTTATTTTTGATGAGCCTGACATCAATGATATTAGATATATTGAATATGGAAAAAAAACAGGAGATTTTTATACTACAATTGCTGAATTAGTAGCTCAATCACAACAACAAGATGATTTTGACAGTATAGGAGAAAGAGTACTATCTATCAACAAAAGAATTACTCTTAAGCCGGTAATTTCAGCTAATACTATCAGAGCTACTGTCATATTTATAGACAAATTTGGAAATGCTATTCTAAATGTAACAAAAGATTTATTCGATACATATGTAGCAAACAAACCGTTCAAGGTGTACTATGGTCCAAAAGACTTTATCGATGAGATTCAAAATAAATATAGTGATGTTCCATTCGGGGATGAATTGATGTTGTTCAATTCGGCAGGATATCTTGAGATAGCTGTAAATATGGGTAATGCCAATACAAATCTCGGTATTGTGAAAGATGCTACACTTCAAATCGTTTTTTAATGAATCTAGCTGAAAAGTTGTGGGTTACCTCAGATCACTCTTCCTTTTTAATCTCGTACCATAAACATCTTTGATATTTAGGATAATTTATTAATTCAGGATGATCAAATTCTCCTTTTTTGGTCATTCCTATTTTATTCATTACATTTTCAGATTTACTATTACCTATTGTGCAGATTGCAAATATTTTGTTTATTTTTAATTCATTAAAAGCATACTTCAAACATCTTTTTGCACCCTCTGTTGCGTATCCTTTGCCCCACGCAGATTTTTTTAAACGCCAACCAATATCCGTCGCAGGACTAAACTCAGTTTTATAAGTTTGATATGCTAATCCGATAAAACCTATTAATTCTCCTGTTTCTAAAACTTCAGTTGCATAATAGGTATATCCATTATCATCATAATGTTTAATTAGTCGATTCAAAAAATCTTTTGTTTCATTTTCACTCAATATACTTGGAAAATATTCCATTACTTCCGGATCAGAATTCAATTTTACTAATTCTTCAAAATCATTAATCGTCCAATTACGAAATCCTAATCTTTCAGATTTAAAAATATATTTTTCTGCTTTCAATTAATACTCTTTTTTATATGTGTTAGTGGCGACGATTTGAGTAGGACACAGCAATAGCAGATCTTCCTTTTCATCCCTAAATGACAAATATAATTCTTTTTTTTAAAAGTATGTTTTTAAAGGAGCTATTACATAGAGAAAAAACTCTGTGTCTCTTTGTGTCTTCTTAGAGTATCTTAGAAAATTGAATTTGATATGCATTAGCTATTACACAGAGAGACACAGAGAATAACACAGAGAACCACAGAGGAAAAACTTTGTGTCTCTTTGTGTCTCCTCTGTGTATCTTTGTGTAATAAATACATTTAATCCCTTCTCTCCACTACAAACTTACCAACAGCCATTTTACCGTCTCCTCTGCTAAGCCTTATAAAATAAATTCCGGAATGCAAGCTTGACACATCGATAGTAAATGAAGTCTGATTATTCATCTTATTTGACAATAAAACCTTGGCTGATATGTCTGAAATAGCATACGAATTCCATGAGCTATCCCCAGGTAATTCAATTTCTAACTTTTCATTTACAGGATTTGCCAATATTTTGATTTTTTGATATGGAGTTTCATTTACTGCATTGTAATATTCATCACAAGATTTATAATCCGGATTCAAATATATTAAATTACCATTTTTTGAAAAACAAAGTAATTCATACCAAAAATCATCACCGTCAATACCAATTTTAAGTTTTGGATTCAGACCTTGGTATGAACCTATTCCCTCTATCCAGCTTCCGCAGCTATTAAATTCCGGCATCCAATCAGACTTACAACTAATATAATATTCTCTGGTTTTAAAATCAGCACCTAAAGTGATGTTTCTGATACTATCTAATCTAATCACATAATGTATTTCTCCATTTTTTTTATTGCGATAATACACCATGGTATCATTTGGAATCATACCGAAATCATACAACAATTCATCCCAAGCATCTTGTTCCGTCTCATGCCTTAGATATACTTTTTTTTCTATCGTATCTTCGCGATAATAGTATCCTCCTACTTTCAAGTATTGGATACTATCTATAATTATTGAACCATTTATTTGACATTTTATAGTATGCCATGTTTTAAAAGTATGTTCAGGACTGAATGAATCATCTATGTATAATAAACTCCATTGATTAGCTTTCTGCAAAAGGGGAATATAGGACTGACTAAAGATAGTATTAACACTTAGTAAAAAAATTATTGTAATCATTAGGTTTTTCATATTCTTATACTTTAATTGATTTGATGTATTTTTCTACAGGCATTACATCTGCTGTATATTTACAACGAAATAATTTCATAATTTGCTGCAATAAAGAGTGTATGATTTATTTTTTTCATTAAGGTTTGATTAAAAAAACCTGTGCAACGGCACAGGAGGAGGGTATTTTTACGAGAAGCGAGGTCAGAGACACTCGCTTATCAGGTTGGTAGCGCCCTATGAATCATCGAAATGCACTTTCTCAGTGTTATTTTTTTGCAAATGTTAATTTTTTTTTCAAAAAAGTACAATAAAACTAAATAGTATTACGATATTGTGAGCAGTAATAAAAACGAAGAAAAATGGAATATTCAATAGACATTCAAGCTTTAAATCAACAAATAAGTATCGAAAGTGCATTTGTAAAGGATCTTTATGAATCAACTTCAAAAGTGATTGTAGGACAAAAATATATGATGGAGAGATTGCTTTTGGGACTATTGGCAGACGGTCATATATTGTTGGAAGGTCTTCCGGGATTGGCAAAGACATTGGCAATAAAAACCCTCTCTTCAGCTATTGATGTAAAATACAAAAGGATTCAGTTCACACCTGATTTGCTACCCTCTGATGTTGTAGGAACAATGGTATATAATCCGGCCAAACTCGATTTCTTTGTGAGCAAAGGACCTATTTTTTCTAATTTTGTATTGGCAGATGAGATCAATAGAGCTCCTGCTAAGGTGCAAAGTGCACTATTGGAAGCGATGCAAGAGAGACAAGTGACTATCGGTAAAGAAACCTTTAAACTTCCCGACCCGTTTTTGGTAATGGCTACTCAAAACCCTATCGAACAGGAAGGAACTTATCCTTTACCTGAGGCACAAGTGGATAGATTTATGCTTAAGGTAAAAATTGACTATCCAACACTTGAAGACGAAAGAGAAATCATCAAAAAAAGTATGTCCGGGGACACTACGATGAAAGTAGAACCCGTAGTAAGTGTCGATACTATTCTTAAAGCTAGAGAAACAGTGAAAAAAGTGTATATCGATGAAAAAATAATCAATTATATTCTCGATATAGTGTTCGCAACGAGACAACCGGAAAAATATAATCTCAATGACTTAAAACCTTTGATTAGTTTCGGTGCGTCCCCAAGGGCAAGTATTGCTCTTTCAATTGTGGCAAAAGCCTATGCTTTTATCAATGGTCGTGGATTTGTAATCCCGGAAGATATTAGAAACATCGTCAAAGACGTTTTGAGACACAGAATCGGCATTACTTATGAAGCAGAAGCAGAAAATATTACACAAGAAGATATTATTACAAAAATAATCAATACCGTAGAAGTACCATAGTGAGATTGTTATTATACATATTGCTATTTGCAGGCTTTGGACTACAAGCTCAATCAAAGATTTTGCAAGGGGAAGTAAACGCCCTTTTGTCTGGAACTAATACGGAAAAGATGAATTTGATTGGCTACTTTGATAATAAATATGAAGTCCAACTTCACCTTATCCACAATGATAAGGATTGGAAAGGCATTTGTTTTTATCCCTCAAGTAATACCAAAATTAATCTGGAGGGTGGAATGGTTGACAATCAACTGATATTAAATGAAAGCATTGAGGACAATGATGATACCGGTATGTGGAAAATCAATATTACCGGCAACAACTACACAGCTAAATGGATGAATTCTTCCGGAAGTGTGAGCTTTGATTTAACATTAAGCCCATTTTCAAACAATAAGACAAAAAGGGATACAAACCCGATGAAAATCGATACTTATACCGGAAATATCATTAATAGCGACTATGATATAATCGTCTATAATATCGATAGGAATACAAAAAAAGCAAATGTCATCAATCTAAAGGATGCGAGGAATCTTTCAAGTAATGTGAAATGTAAGAATGACGATTGTTCTGATTTTGATATCATTATTTCGGGAGACAAAAAGATAAAAAGATTGGAATGTCACACTGAGAAAACCGGAGTATTGAAAGTGGATATCTATAATCAATTCATAACAAAATTCACTACAAAATTAAAGAAAATCAGTTCTGTCAACTCAAATTCCATATCATATATTAATGATAAATACAGGTTTTATATCAGTTATCCTGATTTAAAGGGTGAAGCTTTTGGCAAAGAAATGAGACAAAAAGCACAGAATATAAAAAATGAACTCGATGCTCAAGTGGCAAAAAATTACAACGAGAGCAACAGGTTGGAATTGTCTGCAAACAGTTGGTTTGATATAGATTTTATCTCAAAAGATATCTTTAGCGCTGTACTCGTTTCCCAGAGGTCTTATTCTGATAAAATCAGTACAAAACCAGTGCTTTTATCGCTAAAGTACGGTAAGAAAATAAATATTAAAGATCAATTTAAATCGGATTTTAACTACAGTTTTATTGTCAATCAGTTTTTGAAAGATAAAATAAATAAGATGTACAAAAACAAATCCGTATCAAATTGGTATCACCTGAAACCAAAAGACTTCAACAATGTGACAATTAATAAAGCAGGAATTGTTTACAGTACCGGTTTTAACAGTATCATAGGAACAAAGAAAATAATAATACCATATAAGGATATCAAAGAAAATCTAAGCAGAAAAAGCATTTTGAAAAAACTTATGCTATAATGAAATGGAAGCAAAAGAGATAATAAAAAATATTAGAAAAATCGAAATCAAAACCAGAGGATTGAGCAAAAATATCTTCAGTGGTGAATATCATAGTGCTTTTAAGGGGCTGGGTATGTCTTTTGCAGAAGTGAGAGCTTACAAATACGGTGATGAGGTCAAGAATATAGATTGGAATGTGACTGCACGTACAGACCAACCCCATATCAAGGTTTTTGAAGAAGAAAGAGAATTGACGGTAATGCTTCTAATTGATATCAGCAAATCAACTTTTTTTGGTACCAGATCAAAACTCAAAAGTGAAGTAACAGCGGAAATAAGCGCAGTTCTGTCTTTTTCCGCTATTTCAAATAACGATAAAGTAGGTGCCATTTTATTTACCGATAAAATCGAAAAATTTATTCCTCCCAAAAAAGGGAAATCGCATATATTGCGCATCATAAGGGAAATCATTTATTTTGAAGCGGAAAGCAATGGTACAGATTTGAGCTTAGCTTTGGAATACCTCAACAATGTAAACAAGAAAAGAAGTATCGTATTTGTGATGTCAGATTTTCTTACAAAAGGCTATGAAACGCCACTTCGTATCGCAGGCAAAAAGCACGATGTTATCGGAGTACATATATTTGATCAAGCGGAATACAAATTGCCAAAAGTAGGATTGATTAAGGCAAAAGACGCAGAGACGGGAGAAAAAATAGTTTTGGATACTTCTTCCTCTTCCGTGAGAAAAAATTATGAAAGCTGGTATGCCCAAAACTATAAATACTTTAAGGACAATTTCAATAAGCTGGGATTGGATATAATAGATATTCAAGTAAAAGATGATTATTCACTTGCATTGCACAAGTTTTTTAAACGAAGAGTAAAATGATATTATGAGAATATTTAGATACATACAAATATCATTGCTGATTGCATTGCCTTTAATAGGGATAATAGCGCAAAACGATATACGGATACAAACAGCTCAGGATTCATCTGTCGTAGGTTTGGATATTCCTTTAGATATAAGCGTAAATCCCAATTCAAATCTGAAGAAATTCAATATTGCTGTTTTGGATCGTCCTGCAATCCAAAGAATTTACAAGGACAAATACAATTTCCAACAGCAGGATACCACCGAAGAGACAGATGTAGATTTCGAGATATCTGATTTTGGCAAATGGACAGGACAGGATAGGGCTATTACAATAGATAAATCCATAAACCCAAACCAAATCAGAATCAAGGTTTGGGATGCGGGAGCATTTATGGTTATGCCATATACTATAAGTGAATCTTCTGACACTATTTATCCTGATAAATTGGATCAATATCCAAGTTTACTGGTTTTCCCAACGATGAACCCAAATGACACAATCCGGGATTTTACGCCAATCAAAGGGATAATCAAAGAGAATAAATCGTGGAAAGACTATTATTTGTATATCTTAATCGGTCTTGGTTTACTATTATTGATTTTAGCTGCATTTTTTGTACCAAAACTATTGGTTAAAAGAAATAAACCCCGACTCATAGAGGAGAAGAAAAAAGTATTTGTCCCTGCGCATATCACCGCTTTAAAAAGGCTAAAACAATTGGCTGACGAAAAAATATGGAAAGATGAATCAAGGATAAAAGAATACCAGTCAAAACTCACATTTGCCTTGCGTGAGTATCTGGAAAATCGCTTTGGCATTAAAGCATTGGAGCAAACTACGGGAGAAATTGCTGATTCTCTATCAAAGCTATCAATAAATGAAGAAGATAATAATACAATAAAAAATATATTGCAAATCGCAGACTTGGTAAAATTTGCTAAGGCAAAACCGGGAGAAGATATTCACAAAAAGTTTTTGGATGAAACAATAGATTTTGTAAATAGAACTAAAGAAGAAGTACAAAATATCGATAACAAATAAAGTAAAACAGGGTTTTTGCCCAAAAACAAGAAATATTAACTATGTATAAACTACAAAACATAGAATTTTTACACCCATGGCTATTACTGCTGCTTTTGGTAATACCGTTTTTGTTTTGGTGGAACAAATACAAAGCGGATAAAACCAAAGCATATATGCCTATGCCCTCTCTACAAGGATTGGGTAATGACACTACAAACTGGAAAATATTGCTATACAAAATAATGCCCTATTTGAAATTGGCTGTACTTGGCTTGTTGATATTGGCATTTGCCAGACCAAGATTATCTTTGAAACAAGAATCAGTCAATGCTGAGGGTATCGATATCGTATTGGCAATCGATGTCTCAACCAGTATGCTTGCCAGAGATTTCAAGCCCGACAGACTTGAGGCAAGTAAGAAAGTTGCTATTGATTTTATCAATAACAGACCTTATGACAGGATAGGGCTTGTCGTATTTTCGGGAGAAGCATTTACATTTTCTCCTGTCACTACCGATCACGATCTATTGGTCAGCCTCGTGGAACAAGTTCAAGTGGGGTCAATTAAAGACGGAACAGCTATTGGTAACGGGCTGGCAGCAGCAGTCAATAGACTTAAAAATTCAAAATCAAAAAGCAAAGTAATCATACTTTTGACAGACGGAGTCAATAATGCAGGTTATGTTGATCCTGAGACTGCAACCGAGTTAGCCAAAGAAAACGGCATTAAGGTTTATACTATCGGTGTAGGTTCACAGGGAATGGCAAATTCACCCATAGGCAGACAATTCGGAAGATTGGTTTATGGAATGTCAAGAGTAGAGATAGACGAAAGATTGTTGAATAGTATCGCTAAAGCTACTCAAGGAATGTATTTCAGGGCAAAAAACGAAAAAGAACTTGCCAAGATTTATGATTATATCGACAAATTGGAGAAAACAAAAATAGAAGTAAAAGTATTTAAAAGATATAGCGAAGAATTTAGATTTTTCTTGATTCCGGGACTTTTACTATTATTGCTGATTTTGTTATTGAAGAAAACTTTATTAAGGACAATAGTATAATATGTTTAGATTTGAAAATAGTGAATATTTGTACTTGCTTATTGGTCTGATACCAATGGTACTTCTATTTGTCTATTCGGAAATGAAGAGGAAAAAAGACAAAAACAAATTTATCGACACTCCATTGTTCGACAAAATAATGCCGGAGTACAATAAAAAATATCATTGGATAAAAAATATTTTGCTACTCCTTGTCTTTACTTTTTCTATAATTGCATTGGCAAATCCACAGTGGGCAAATAAAAGAGAAAAAGTAAAAGTTCAGAGTTCGGATATATTTATCGCTCTTGATATTTCCAGAAGTATGCTTTGCCAAGACATATCTCCAAATAGGCTTGAACGAAGCAAAAAGCTCATAGAAAAACTCATAGACAGACTCAAAGGAAATAGAATAGGTCTGATATTTTTTGCCGGAGATGCTTTTTTGAAAATGCCATTGACCAGCGATTATTCCGCTGCAAAAATGTTTGTAAAAACAGCTGATACAGACCTGATAGAAAATCAAGGAACTGCAATCGAAGAGGCTATTTCAATTGCAGAAAAAGGCTATGATGAAAATGTAAAACACCAAAGAGCAATGATAATAATCAGCGATGGTGAAGATCACGATGGTAATGCTATAGCCAAAGCAAAAGAAGCTCATGACAATGGTTTGGTGATATTTACCATTGGTGTAGGAACGTCAAAAGGAGCATATATACCGTATAAAGACAGATTTGGAGTAGAAAAATACAAAAAAGACGAAAAGGGAAATTATATAAAATCCATTATCAATGAAGAGTTATTAAATGAAATAGCAGATAATGGGGGTGGAAGATATTACTCAATACTTCAAGGGGATGAAATCTTAGATTCTGTCCAGGAGCAAATGGAAAGAATAGAAAAAAGAGAGGTAGAACAAAGATCATTTACACAGTACGAAAGCTACTTTCAATACTTTCTGATTTTTGCAATTTTGTTATTTGTTTTACAATTTTTTATCAAAGAGAAGAAAAAAATAAAATGAGTAGGATATTAAAAATAGCATTAATATTGTTTGTGTTCGTTTCGGCCAATGCACAATCAGGACACAAACAGCGTCTGGAAGCCGATAAATTATACAGCGAAAACGATTATAGCAATGCGGAGATAAAATATAAAAAAGCCTTGGAAAAAGAGGAAGAATACAAGGCAAATTACAATCTTGGTAATACCCTCTACCAACAGAAAAGGTATGAAGAAGCTATAGAAGCATACCAAAAAGCACTAAGTGAAACTACTGATAAAAATATAAGAAGCAAACTGTATCACAATCTCGGTAATGCGTATTACCAAAACAAAAAATTGAAAGAAAGCCTTGAATCATTTAAAGAATCCCTGCGTCTTAACCCCAAAGATGAAGACACCAGAAAGAATCTAAATCTGGTAAAACAGATTCTTAAAAAAATGCAAAAACAACAACAGCAACAACAGCAGCAACAACAAAATAAAGATAATAAAGACCAAAAAAACAAAGACCAAAAACAGCAACAACAGCAGCAACAAGACCAAAAACAACAGGATAATAAAGACAAAGATAAACAGCAACAACAGGATAAAAAAGATAAAGAAAAAGACAAGCAACAACAAGATAAAAAAGACGAAGACAAGAAAGACAAACAGCAACAGCAGCAGCAAGATCAAGAAGAAAAGGACAATAAAGATAAATCACAAAGTGCCGAAGAAAAAGACCAAGGGGATAAAGATAAAAAGATGACAAAAAAGGAAATGGAAAAGCTGCTAAAAGCTATAGAAAACGACGATAAAGAAATACAAAAAAGAGTGAGAAAAGGAAGTACAAAAAGCACAAAAAGAAAAAAAGATTGGTAGATATAATAAACTTTTTAAAATGAAAAAAACAATAGTTTTTCTAAGCATTTTGTTCAGCATTAATGTTGTGTATGCACAAAACAAATCTTTCACATTGGATATTGAGGGAGATACTCTCCTTATGGATAATTATATTATCGCTAAATTTTCAATTATCAATACGGATGGAGATTTTGAAGCTCCTGCATTGAAAGATTGGGATATAGTAAGCGGACCAAATACCAGTACAATGTTCAGTATGGTCAATGGTAAAACAACAAGGCAATCCAGCTATACCTATTATCTCAAACCCAAAAAGGAAGGGGAGCTTGTGATAGAGCCTGCTTACCTGTATAATGATACGGATACATTGGAGACTGTTCCTAAGACTATATTGGTACTGCCAAATCCCGATGGCAAAATCATAGAACCAAAACAACCCGGAGAAACCCAAATGTTTAATTTTTCATTTCCCGACAACGATACTGATCTTTATCCCGGAATTAGAGCACCTGAGGAGAAGAAGGAGAAGAAAAAACTAAAGACGCGGAAATTGTAAAGAAAGGTACTTCCTTACATCTTGACAAACTTCCCTATTTGCAGTTTATCCCCGGTTTTCATTTTTACAATATAAAGTCCGGGCTTTAGAGCTTGTATATCAATTCTTTTTGCTTGAGATGTTTTTATTAATTTCCCTGAAATATTGTATATCTTAGCTTCTTCTATTTGGTTGTCAGAGATAATCCTGATTTCATTCATTGCAGGATTTGGAACTATTTTAAGTTTTGTTAGCTCAATTTCTTTGTTACTCGTTGGCCAGCAATAGTCAAATTCAGAACTTCTATATACTAATTCACCATCCTGATGAAAGCAAACTAAAGATTTGTCCCATCCGACAAAGCACGAACTGGCATTCAAAGCTAATCCTCCACCCAAATCACCTATTCCTTCAATCCATGTAGTCTTCAAATCACTATTCTCAAAGCAACGAAGTTGTAAAACTTTTCTTTCCTCACCGTTTTCCATAGTCCGGTAAAATGTAGTGTCAACGATTAATTTTGTATTGCTTTCATTATTAAAAGTATCTCCAATCTCCAATGCAAAATCAAACAATAATTTATCTCCTTCTTCGGTATTAATCCAGATTTTACCATTTTCTTCTCTGTAATACTGTTCTGTTCTCTTAGGAGAAGTACCCGAGTCTGGATTCAACAATAGTAATTCTCTATATTTCTTTTCAGAACCGATTGTGTAATCAGAAAATGTATAGTTTTTTACATAAGACAAAGTATCACCTAATTTAGACCAAACACCCATATTCCATTCATTATCTCTATATACTAAAGGTGAATAAACTTGGAGATTTTTCTTCTCTGTATGCCAATAATAATGATTGTATGATTCTTTTGAAAATTCACCTGAATTATAATTATAGTTAATACTGTGCTCTTCTGTTATATTATCAAAATGGTTGTATTTATTATCTTGATCATACACTTGCGTCGAAGAGGAGCCCCATAAAAAAAACTTTGTTTTCTTTAAAAGATTATGCTTATCATCGTATTTAGAGTTTGTTACCAATGTGCCACTGTGATCATGATATTCCTTTTTGGTTACCCAACTACCGTTTACCGAATATTTCTTACTATGAACAACCCACCAATCTATATCATCCCATATAGCATAATAATAATCAAAATATCCATCAAAACCTGAGTCTAAATAATATGAATAGTCAAAATTAACCCAAGAGTTTAAAATTTTTGACCATTTTTGACTAAGAACGTCTGTTTTACCATCGTGTATATAATTTATCAGGCGAGCATCCTTTTCCCATTCCATCAACTCGCTATTCCAAATACTAACCACATCAAAAACACTGTCCCCTTTATAACTATAATTCTCATGTTTATTATTGAGCCAAATATTATTTACGCTGTCTGTCCTTTCTTCGTATTTATCTTTCAATTTACCATTTTCGTATAAATATTTAAAATGTTTTACAGGAATCAATTCAGTCCTAATCGAATCTCCCTCCCTCCAAAGATTGGAATAAACAAATTCTTCAACTATCCTACTACTGTCATCATAAATATAGTCGTGTTTCAAATGGTCTATCCACTTCCCCCCGAGTTCTTCTTGTGAACAAGAAGACCATTTTGTTTGATTTAACTTACTTATCAATTTTTTTTCTTGATTGTATTGATAAATTGTTCTTTCATAATTAAACGGATTACCGGTACCACAATAATCCGTATCATAATAGTATTGTTCAAGTATTAATCTGCCGTCAGGATCGTACTTAAAATATCTAATTGTATCGATAAGATTATCTTGTTTTTTGTATAAAAGGATATCGCTGAATTTTCTATCATCGTAATAATCCACATCCAAATGATAATTAACAGGCTCCCAACCGGATCTAACTTTATGTACTGTAGCTTTGGTAACATCACTTGATGGAGACTTCTCTAACACTTTAAACTTATGGAATTTACCATAGAATATTGAATCAATAGAATGGATATAATTTTCACTTTCCCTTGCTTTAAGAAACGACAAATAATAATCATTTACGTTTTGATTTATTTGCCCCGTAAGAATGCCATTCAATAAAAAAAATACCGGAAGTAGATAAGCTCTCATGATAGGAAGTTTTAGATTATCGATAATATTTGCACTAATATACATTATATCAACGAAAAATACTCGAAAATGTAGATTAAAATACTTGGAAAATATAGATTTTGGGAATAAATCGAATAAATACACTGTATTGAAGTTAACTGTATTTAAAAAGGTATCAAGGTAATGCTTAAAAATTTTATGCCTCAAAAATGAGTGTCCATTTACTCTAAAACCCGTGAATAATACGGACTAAGATTTCAAATAATTAAATTCAGAAAATTCAGAATCAAAAATATTATATATATCTTTTTCATATATCAAAAAATTTTTAATATCTTCGCGTTTCGAATTAGCTGATGAATTGATGTAAGGGAATACTGTTAGAATCAGTAGCTGTACCCGCAGCCGTAATTTCGACTCTTTTTGTAAAGAGTAGTATGCTTTTATTCTACGCCACTGTCTTATTTTTGGATGGGAAGGCAATAAAAGTCGAATTAGCCGGAAGACCTATCAATTTTTTTTATTTCGTAGCTTTCGGGAACAAAAGCTTGAAGAGACATATAGTTTTTTCTTTTTTTTATCCTTTTTGCTACCATTAATTAATTAAAAAAAAACTATTAATGGAACAAATACACGTCATTAAACGCGATGGGACTCGTGCCCCAATAGATTTATCGATGATACACGAAGCTGTAGATTGGGCCTGCAATGGTTACAAAAATGTTTCTGTATCCGACATAGAAATCAATTCCAAACTTCAGTTTTACGAAGGTATTACTACAGCTGAGATTCAAAAAGTAATGATTAGATCTGCTGCAGATTTAATATCAAAAGAAAGACCTAATTATCAATATGTTGCTGCCAGATTATTGCTAATGGATTTGAGAAAATCGGTTTACAAACAAGAGAATCCGATACCTTTTGAATATCTGGTAAGAAATAATATATACAAGGGGATTTATGACAAAATACTATTGGAAAAATACAGTACTCAGGAATTGGTTTATTTTAGTAAGCATATAAAATATGATAGAGATTTTAAATTTACTTATGCCGGTTTAAGCCAAATGGTTGATAAGTATCTTTTGCAAGACAGGAAAACAGGTGAATTGTATGAAACTCCACAAGAAGCATTTATGCTTATAGGTATGTTTATGTTCATGAATTATGACAAAGATCATCGCAAAGATTATGTGATTAAACTCTACAATGCTCTTTCCGAATTCAAAATAAGTTTACCTACTCCTATAATGTCAGGAGTGAGAACACCGCTACGTCAATTTAGCTCTTGTTGTCTTATCGACGTTGGGGATTCTATTGAATCGATAATGCATTCTAATACCGCTGTCGGATATTATACTTCCCAAAGGGCAGGAATAGGTTTAAACTTCGGAAGAATCAGAGGGATAGATGCACAGATAAGAGGAGGAGAAGTTATACATACAGGATTAGTTCCTTTCTTGAAAATGTATGAAGCAACAACCAAAAGTTTTACTCAAAATTCTATAAGAGGCGGAGGCTCTACTTCTACCTTACCGTTTTTTCATTGGGAAATCGAAACATTTATCCAACTGAAAAACAATAAAGGAAATGATGAAAACAGAGTTCGAAGAATGGATTATTCTATTGCCCTCAACAAACTGTTTAGGGACAGAGTCAGAGAAAATAAAAATATTACGCTTTTTTCAAGCGAAGAAACCAGAGATCTATACAATCTTTTTTACAGTTCTGAATACGATAGATTTGTTGAGATGTACGAATACTTCGAGAACAAAAGCAGCGTGAGAAAAAAATCAATAAATGCCAGAGAATTTTATCTGAAACTATTAAAAGAAAGATATGAAACCGGTAGAATATATATCCTAAATGCAGATCATGTCAATAAGCATAGTTCGTTTAAGGACAATATCTACATGAGCAATTTGTGTCAAGAAATAACTCTTCCGACAGAGCCTCTCACAGATGTAAACAAAACAGATGGTGAGATTGCTATGTGCATCTTGAGCAATGTAAATTTGGGTAAAATAGAAAATATTGAAGAGTTGGATAATTTGACAGATTTACTTGTAAGGTTTTTGGACGAATTGATAGATTATCAGGAATATCCGGTAAAAGTAGCTGAAAAATCAACAAAAAATCGCAGGAGTTTAGGAATTGGTGTATCTGATGTTTTTAATTTTTTAGCCAAAAACAATTTGAATTACAACGAAGATGATGGCAAAAGAATAATTCATAACTATATGGAAAGATTTCAATATGGTTTGATAAAAGCTTCTGCCTTGCTAGCCAAAGAAAAGGGTGCTTGTAAATATTATAATAGAACTAAATATTCGGATAATATTTTTCCGATAGATACATATGAAAAAAATGTTGATGAAGTAACACCTAATGAATTGTTATGTGATTGGGTATCACTTAGGAAGCTAGTAAAACAATATGGATTGCGTAATTCCGCGCTAAGCGCTATTCCTCCAGCTGCATCGAGTTCTATCGTCTCAAATTCCACGGCAGGAATTGACCCTGTGAGAAAATTACTGATTGCCAAGATGAGTAAATTCGGACCACTAAAACAATTAGTGCCCGGATTTGATTCATATAAGGAAAATTATACTTTGGCATGGGATATCGATAATGAAGAGTATCTCAAATTTGTAGCTATTTTCCAAAAATTCATTGATCAAAGTATCAGTACCAATATGTATTATGATGTATCAAAATACAATAATAACAAAGTGCCGGTAAAGAATTTGATTAGACATGAAGGGACAGCTTATAAATACGGACTAAAATCTCTATATTATCTCAATAGTAATGATAATTCCGGTGAGATATCCCAAGAATTAGCCCAAAAGGATCAGATAAAAATATCAAAAAACGGCAAGTCAAACGGTAAACCATTAAATTCTATAAAGGGAATTTATACAATGGATTTCGAAATCGAATTGGATTCTTGTGAAGGAGGTGCTTGTTCTGTATAACAAAAAAAAAGAAAAAAAATATGAGAAAAAATATACCTACTCTGTACAGCGATAATAAAATCGATTTTTTAAAAGAAAAAATGTTTTTCGGTGAAGGAAAAAATGTGCAACGCTACGATGTTCAGAAATATCCATTTTACGAAAAACTCTCTCAAAGGATGTTAAGTTTCTTTTGGAGACCCGAAGAGATTTCTCTGATAAAGGATATTAATGATTTTAATACCTTGACAGACCAAGAAAAATTTATCTTTACTGAAAATCTAAAGTATCAAATTCTGCTGGATAGCGTTCAAGGACGGTCTCCTTTCCTAACCTTTGGACAGGTAGTGACTCTACCTGAAGTAGAGGAAGCTATTATTATTTGGGATTTCTTTGAGACTATACATTCTATGAGTTATTCTTATATCATAAAAAATGTTTATTCAGACCCTGAAAAGATTTTTGATGATATTATGACCAATGAGATGATTGTGGAAAGAGCCGGATCTGTTACAGACCATTATAATTCATTCTATCAATATTTGATAAAATATCAGGCTCAACAACTCGGAATGAAAGGAAAAAATAAAATTAGCCTTGAAGAGTTGAAGAAAAAGCTCTATCTCGCCCTTATTTCCGTGAATATATTGGAAGGGGTTAGATTTTATGTCTCTTTTGCATGTTCATTTGCATTTGCCGAAAACAAAAAAATGGAAGGCAATGCAAAAATAATAAAATTTATTGCCAGAGACGAAAATGAGCACTTGGCAATAACTCAAAAAATTATTAGAGATTTGAGAAAAAATGAGGACGAAGGTTTTACTCAAATAATCGAAGGCTTGGATAATGAGATCTACGCTATGTACAAAGACGCAGCCGAACAAGAAATGCGTTGGGCAAAATACCTGTTTGAAAGAGGATCGATTATCGGCCTAAATGATAAACTATTGATTAAATACATGAAATATATGACCGATAAGCGCCTGCGCGGTATCGGATTGAAACCCATTTATAAC